>MDTG01061782.1_pt1 | contig 15931 bp, 15 predicted proteins | sample 811421 | NCBI WGS metagenome assembly MDTG01 (sample SAMN05326645, study PRJNA326480) | marine metagenome | isolation source: seawater | place: Pacific Ocean: South East | collected 2011 | reverse complement strand
GGTAGTTCATAGAACATTTCGCTAACAGATTTCTTTAAAATTGGATGGAACCAATTTGGGACGATATCAAGGAGAGGCCCTAGGACGAAGGCACGCTCATGAAGTCTTGGATGTGGTAAAATAAGCATTTCCGGAACTTCATTTAGTTGGCGCTCGCGGCTCAAGTTCATCCAGTGCTCAAATTTTCTATGATTAGGACTTACAATATTACCCACAGCAAGAAGATCCAGATCAAGCGTACGCGGAGCCCACCGCCTTGAGCGCTCGCGAGAATTTTCATGTTCAGTTTTATGTAATATTTCCAATATATTTTCAGGACTACGTGCTATACTGATCAAAACGGCAGCGTTTATAAAGTCTGGCCCTGAGCCGCATGGGACGGCAGGAGTTCGATAAAATTTACTTATTTTATAAATACAAGCTCCATTGCGGTTAAGAGAACAAATCGATGAGGCTATAATATCTACAGAATTAATAGATCCCCGCCCCAAGTTGCTTCCTAACCCAATAAGACAACTTATACACCTTTTTGACACTTACAAACCTTTAATAAATGCTTAACAGCCTTGCGGCAAATGCAAAGAATGTCTAGAAAAGAATTTTACCTGGTGTTTAAAATGCAGAGACTCTCACCTTTACTTTTACCGCGGAAGGGAAATGAATGTTCTACAAAGACGAGAGGCTTGCGCTGTTCATTGATGGCTCTAATCTTTATGCTGCCGCTAAATCACTAGGGTTTGATATTGATTACAAGTTACTACGTACAGAATTTATGAGACGTGGTAAAATGCTTCGAGCATTTTACTACACAGCTTTAGTTGAAAATGATGAATACTCACCAATACGCCCGCTTGTAGATTGGCTAAATTACAACGGTTTTACAATGGTTACTAAGACCGCAAAAGAATATACTGACAGTCAAGGTCGCCGAAAAATAAAGGGTAATATGGATATTGAGCTGACAGTTAATGCTATGGAGCTCGCACCGCACTTAGACCACATAGTGCTATTTTCGGGTGATGGGGATTTCAGACCTTTAATCGAAAGCCTGCAACGCAAAGGTGTTCGCGTATCGGTTGTATCAACCATCCGCAGTAATCCCCCAATGATCGCCGATGAATTGCGCCGTCAAGCTGATAATTTTATAGAGCTGGATGGACTGCGGGACGTTGTTGGTCGTCCAGCGAGAGATGATGGAGAAATTGGAGAGGAATACTCAGTCCCTTGAGCTAATTGCCACGTAATATTATGTTGATTTACAGACCAAACTAGACCCAATTGCAAATAATCCTGTATAGAAGCACTAAATTAATTTGTATGACTAGGAAGTCATTCCTAGCTACATAATGACAAGTATCCAGCCCCCAAAAGTGGATTTTCAGTTTAATCAAGCAAATAAAACCCAATCGATACGGCGAAAAATCTAAATACTGTCCATAAGTCTCTGGCTAATGAATCGTAGTCAAATAGTGAAAAATATAACACTTCCATAGAGCCGAAATTCACTACTCTCACCGATTTTAAGAAGACTGAACAAGCCCAGAATTAGTCCAGTCATCTTTGGAAAGGCAAATCTAGTGCTCTTGGCATGTTCAGCAATTTTAATTTTTGCCAGACCGTGTTAATGTGCAACGAATTCAATTTGACTTTTTAATCTTACTACGCCCTCTGAAAAATACTCTTCTAAAATCATAACTTGGCAGGTGAATCTCATCCGTTCAGTAACTTGACTTTGTGATTTACAGCTTTTTCTAGGTTTTTCAAACCAAAGAATTGTTTTGCAAAGCTCTGCTTTTTAGATCATTTTCTGTTTACCAAAAATAACTGCTAATCTAAACTTTTTTTGATAGATTAAGAATCGATAGGAATTCGAGGAGGATGGCAAAGCCACCACTGAAACTTTACCTCGCTGCTCCCCGGGGCTTCTGCGCAGGCGTGGATCGCGCGATTAAGATAGTAGAAATGGCACTTGAAAAATGGGGCCCACCAGTCTACGTGCGGCATGAAATCGTTCACAATAAGTATGTGGTGGATGGATTACGTGATAAGGGTGCTATCTTTGTTGAGACCCTTTCTGAGTGCCCCGGTGACCGGCCAGTGATTTTTTCAGCACACGGGGTCCCGAAAGCAGTACCTGAGGCAGCAATAGCTCGAGAAATGGTATTTGTCGATGCTACGTGCCCGTTGGTTAGTAAGGTGCATATTGAAGCCGAAAGGCACCACGCAGCTGGACTTCAAATGGTCATGATCGGTCATGAAGGTCATCCAGAAACAATCGGCACTATGGGCCAATTACCGGAAGGTGAAGTGTTATTAGTTGAAACGGCTGAAGATGTCGCAAATCTCAAAGTTCGAGATCCCGAAAAGCTAGCATTTGTTACTCAAACCACACTTTCAATCGATGATACTTCGGATATCGTTGCTGAATTAAAAAATACCTTTCCATCAATCGTAGGGCCTCATAAAGAAGACATTTGCTATGCTACCACCAACCGGCAAGTAGCAGTAAAAGAGATTGCGCCCAAAGTGGAAGCGCTTTTAGTAGTTGGTGCACCAAACTCCTCTAATTCAAAGAGATTAGTAGAAGTTGCTACGAAAGGGGGGTGCTCTTATGCACAGCTTATTCAGAGAGCAGAGGAGATTGATTGGCGAGCACTAAAGGGTGTAAAGTCAATCGGAATTACGGCTGGGGCCTCTGCGCCCGAAGTACTTATTAAGGGGGTGGTCGATGCATTAGAACAGCGATTTGTGACTACCATTAAAATAGTCGAAACTGCAAAAGAAAATGTTAGTTTTAAAGTTCCACGCGTTCTACGCCAACCATTTTGAAACCTAGGTTACATGTAAAGTATCTTTAATTTAGTCGGTGAATTTAATTGATTTTAGGCATACCTAAATCTGCGTTTCTTCTAGGTTTAGCGGGTGTAATTCCATTTATATGGGGTGTTGCGACTTTGTTTCATGCAGGTCTATCAGAATGGGCGATAAGGATTATCGGAACTAGATTTGTCGGACAAAATATACAGCTTTTCTATGGCACAGTGATATTATCATTTATGTCAGGTGTAATTTGGGGATTGGCAAGTAAACGGCAACAAAAACAGGCAACCCTCGGATACACTCTTTCGATTGCACCAGCTCTCTGGGCTTTTTTCATGACTGGTGGCAATCCTGAGGATTCCATCCTGAACTTGATTGCGGGATTTCTGGCTCTGCTCCTAATCGATTGGTACTTCTGGAGGCTGGACATTGCACCGGCCTGGTGGATGCGGTTTCGCCTTTTACTTACCAGTATGGTTGTTCTTTGTCTTCTTTTAGGAGGTCTCGCTTGAAACCTGATAATTTCACAATCGGTGTTTATGATAAAAAATCGGAAGAATATCGCCAAATGAGGAAAACAAAGGGGGAACTTCAGCTAGAGGTCAATTTTGCCAATTGCATTAAAAAGGGCGGCACTGTTCTTGATTATGGATGTGGTCCGGGTTGGTCTGCAGGGTACTTCGCTGATCAAGGTCTTGTTTCTCATGCGTTCGATGCCTCCGGCTCAATGGTCGAATTAGCCAGAAAGCACCCAAAGGTAAAAGCATGGAAATCTAGCTTCGATACTTTTTCCGCACCGAACACATACGACGGTATTTGGGCTAACTTTTCTCTACTTCATGCTACTCGCACAGAAATGCCAGTCCTATTACAATCTATTCATGAAGCTCTTACACCAAGAGGCAAATTTTGCATTGGCCTCAAGCTTGGAAAGGGAGAGCTAAGAGATTCTTTGGGAAGATTTTATAGCTATTATGAAGAAGAAGAACTACGGCTACTTCTCAAAAATGCAGGTTTTAATTGGCAAAGCCATTGTCATGGCGAAAGTAAAGGGCTGGATGGAAAAAATGCAAAATGGATTTCAGTGCTTACCGATGCTTGAGCTGTTTGCTTTTACTGATGGAGCCTGTTCAGGGAATCCAGGGCCCGGTGGATGGGGGGTGGTATTACAAGCCAAGGACGGCGAGAAAATCTTGAGGCAACGGGAACTGAATGGAGGGGCTCTTCAGACTACAAACAACCAGATGGAACTTACAGCCGCAATCGAAGCGCTTGAGACTTTGACGCGGAACAGTAACATCACAATCATAACGGACAGCGTTTATGTTAAAGATGGAATTACTAAATGGCTGTTACGGTGGAAACAAAACGGCTGGCGAACAGCCGGGAAAAAGCCTGTGAAAAACTTGGGATTATGGCGGCAACTGGATACCGCACAAAAGCGTCACTCAGTTACATGGCAATGGATAAAAGGCCACGCTGGTCATCCCGGAAACGAACGAGCCGATTTTCTGGCCCGTGAGGGTATGAAACTCTTTAAGGATCGCGGCGCTGGAGCAGGATAAGTATAGAGAAAATTACTCCGTTGGAACTTTCATATTTTTTGAAAAGTATTCTGTTGCTAATCAAAATAAACGAGGAATTGGTGTATCCAGCTGCATTTCCTAATACTCTAAGGCACTTTCGTTCTAGCCCTAAAGCAAGTAACCTTATCTGTCTGTTAGTTTAACAGCAACTTGGCCTAATCTCGGCCCAATTAATGTCCAGACTGGTTATAACTAGAATCCCGAGCAAAAAATAAAATACATATCCTATTACCATCGTCAAAATAGTTGCAAGCAACCTTTTTATCTAAGAGTAAAATCGGCAAAATCTCCTTGGCCCTTATCCGAAGTAAAACGAATTTTGTTGTTCATCAAAGAAACTTGTTGGCAATTATAACCGAGATCCCGCTTGCCCCAAAATAAATCGCGACAAAAATAACCGTCTTGCCACTTCCATGTACCTCTTAAAGGCGTTGTCAAAGCACGGCCGTGGATAGAGCCTTTTTCACTAACGCTTAGTTTAATAAGTGGGCGTTTGAGTTCTCTGCCAGATATAGCTTCGATAAAGTCTTCCCTTTGATAAATGATAGAAAACTCAGCTAAAGCAACGTTCGTATGAAATAAAATACCCAGCAAAAGATAAAACAACAGTTGCCTGATCAAGATCTGACCTCCTTAGTCAGCCGCAAGCCGTTAGTTATATAGGGTTGAAGCTAATTCAAACCCAAAACGTCAAACATATTGTATTCACCAGGTACTTTACCTTGCGCCCATACAGCGGCTTTAAGCGCTCCCCTGGCAAATACGTCTCGGCTTTGTGCAACATGACGGAGTGTGATGCGCTCCACTGTTGATGCGAATAATACGTCATGTTCGCCAACGATGTCACCACCTCGAATGGCAACAAAGCCAATATCTCCAGGTCTCCGGGCACCTGTAATTCCGTTGCGTCCTGTATCACGTACATCCTCCAAACTTACCCCACGACCGGATGCAGCAGCCTCTCCCAGCATCAATGCAGTGCCTGACGGTGCGTCTACTTTCTTGTTGTGATGGGCTTCAATGACCTCAATATCAAAATCAACATCGAGTGCTGACGCCACCTGTTTTGTTAGTTTCACAAGAAGATTTACGCCAAGCGACATGTTACCTGCCCTTACGATCGCAGTTTTTTTTGCTGCCTTTTTGAATTCGGCCAAGTGATCGTCTGAATTTCCTGTTGTACCAATAATATGGGCGGTTCCATAGCGTGCTGCTTCATGCGCAAAGGCAACGCTAGCATCGGGGGTTGTAAAATCGATCACCGCATCAGCAACTTCAAAAACTGCAGTAGGTTCATCTGTAACGAATATGCCATCCGCAACGCCACCAATGGCTAATCCAATATCTTTTCCGACCCATTCATGACCTGGCCGTTCTATAGCTCCAACCAGTTTAAAGCTATCGATTGCCTCCGTTACTTTTACTAACTTCTGCCCCATACGGCCGGATACACCCGTAACGACAATACGTATTTTGTCACCCATGTCTATTTCCTGATCTTTTTCTATTAAATGCAACCTTATTCTAGATCAGCCGCTTGGCAAAGGGGATGCGAGCGCTTAGACATAATTTATGGTAAAGAACAACTTTCACGATAACCTAGGGTCATCTCAAAGACAACTTCGTGTAGGAGAACTCATCCGGCGTATTTTGTCCGATGTTCTCTTACGTGGGGAAATACATGATCCAGATCTAAACCAAATTTCTGTTACCGTTGGTGAAGTAGTAACATCGCCCGATCTAAAGATCGCAACAGCCTACGTCAGCGCACTTGGTGGTAACAAAAATAATACTCTCATTTCTTTGCTGAGTAAGAATAAATCCGAAATCCGCCGTGCGATTTCAAAAAAGGTGACTTTAAAATTTTCCCCTGATCTGCGCTTTCGCTTAGATGAAACCTTTGATCGCATAGATGACACACGCCGACTATTGGCAGATGAGAAGGTTAGGAGAGATCTTGACTCAGAATAGACTACGTTTCGGCTATATATTTATACATCGCCCGCTTGCGCCTGAAACTGTCTACCTGGGTGTTTTCAAGATATTTCTCTTTCACGCGCTGTGATGTGACCTTGCATTTGAAGGTTCATGTATATTTCAATTTGGAGACGATCAGAGATCGCCTAGATTATTTAAAACCCATAAAACTTTGCCCCCAACGTATTATTATTGAAATTCCTAATAAATGCTATTGTGCCATCCAATATCTTATTTCTGCAGTCAATTACGTGGAAAATGAAACAAAATTTCGATGCACGTAGACTATACTAGCCCTGTTAACTTTGGCTTTCTAACCAGCGGGGTTTTCTGCATTTAAGATAAAGCTACTCGATTAGTTGATACGGATAATTTTCTGCAACACCCTCTCTTTTGTCGTTTTGCCACACAGTAAAGTTCGAGGCTTTTAATCAATGGAAACTGCACCCCCGATTTATCAGCAGTAAAGGTGTCTAACTCCAACAATTTTCCCTTTATTATTGGAAAAGTTTAACCTCGCCAAACCACTTTATCTATATCAAAAGATGTCACTAATTTATGTCTGGTATATAGAACCCCTTTCGCACTGCTGGCCACAGTGACCCGGTGACAACGGAAGTCGCGCCGATAAATTCCGATCGACCCATCGACGCGCCCATCAGAAAAAGTTAATTTACAGTTTTCCCCGACAATGCCTGGGCAATTTCAATATGGCGCGGCTTAAGTGCCTCTGGCACTTCACATTTAAGTTCTAGATGAAGCATCTCATCAAAATAGCTGGCCCCAACCACACGAACGTGATCAGCTAATTGAAATTGTTTTTCGAACGCGCGCGGCACAATACCTTTGTAAAGATTAGATTTTTGCTGATCCACACGCGCTTTTCGGGCAGCAATAATCAAGGCGCCCTCGTTAACTTCTACAGAAATATCGTCAGCAGCAAGTCCAGCGACAGCGATTTTAATGGGATAGGCATCGTCAGCCGTTTTTTTCAATATTAAAGCACGGGTAAAGGACTCTTGGGCTGTCAGATTCATGGACACGATCCATCATTTCTGCGATTTGGTCGAAGCCTACCGTTGCATAATAAAGTGGTGTAAAATCAAAATGTCTCATAGGTTATCCTCCTTTTGAGCAACAAAATTTGTGTTTGTCAATCGGACCAAAAATTTGAATGCGGACCCAACTTTGGCGCCCACAGATATGATCCAGGTAACCTGGCTCATAGGTTCAAGAGGTTAAGGTAAAGTTATCCTCGCACCTATTTGACTTCTTACTTCACTAGTTTAGGCAGTCCTATGATAAAGCCTTTTTCGTGAGCCACTTCCTCAAGGTCCGCCAAAACTCGATCAAGCGACACCCCCAAAGATACTTTTTGTTCGTCAAGCTGCGCCATAGCCGAAATCAGTGAAACTATTACTGCACCTGCATCTGTTATTAAAAAAACCGGGGACCCAGATGCGCCATAATCTACATCGCAAGTAAGGATTAATATGCCCTGCTGCTTCGCACGCACAGAACAAATGCTCTGGATCGAGGGGGCATTCTTACGCCCTTTGGCATAGGAGACAACGGCAACGTCCTCTATACCACCGGGTAAAGTAGCTATAAAAAATGGCACAATGTCACTATTTTGTATCGGATTTTCAAGTATAACCAGTGCTATATCATGACCAACTTTTTCAATCTTATCCCGACTTCTAAATTTATACTGAGGGTGTGGAAGTGCGGCTTTGACTTTTCTGTAAGCCTCAGCACGACCATTACGCCAGCCCGCCTGAAATTCGAAATCCACCAGTTCGTGTCTACTGCCGGTTTTTTCGTTGTAAAGACAATGAGCCGCAGTCAAAATTATATCTGGTCCAATCAAAGATGCAGTGCAAAAGCCGCGGTCACCATCGAAGGCCAAACGACCAACAGCTGACCACAAAAGACCAGATTCACGTGTTTCTAGGCTTTTAAGGTCATCAGCTTCCACAAGGGATTGCAGAGACGAGAGTACCAAGACAAATAAGTATGCAAATAAGCGCAAACGGCTGTCCTCAATCAAAAAAATCACAAAGGGTTAAAATTCAACTATATAAAGATTAGGGGAAAATGGGGCAAAAGCAATTTTACCAAGGTCATCCTATCTCATCGCCTTTTGTTAGAAATTCTAAAGGCACAGGGCCTTTATTGGCCAAAGAAAGAGTTCAACAGTTTACACAACCGGAAAACTGAAAATGGGCCCTGTTGCATGATGCACCTCCGACTGCCACCAGTAATTATATCTATCTCAGTTTCTTGGAATATTTTCACTACGCGCCCCTTTGATACATTCGGAATCACCGGCTGCAAAGGAAAACATATTGCAGCAAATCCGCAACAAAGATGAGAACCCGGACGGTGGGTAATTTTGTTAACCTGCTTTTAAACAAGACCTTTGGATAACTCTCGAACTTTTGGCCATGCTACAGCGAACACGCAGCTTGAAGTTCAACCTTTAAGCCTTTCTGCACACCCTACTGGTAGGTCAGGCGTGCTAAGGAATTAAAAAACTGCACTCTGAAAGAAGCTGTAAACACTCAATCTCAGTTAACATCCGCCCACAGTCTTTAAACAAATTATAATCGCTACTTATATTAAATTTAGTAGAACTGTTACTTAATCGTGGCTTTCCATTGTCAAGGTAAAGACATTTTTTGATGCAACCGATGGATATCTTTAATTCTGTCCATCTGATAAGCAAAAGCATAATACAACTTGCGACCTTCGGCATCAACAAGTTCAAAACCACGGAAGTCAAAGGGGCTGATCTAAGCCCCATTGGTGCATGTATATACGCAAATAACCCTACCTTAAAAACTTTTAATTTGTCAAAAACGCTTAATTATGCAGCGGAATTCGCATCATTTCCCTACTTGCTTATTATGGTTTTATTTGTTGACTGTCGTTAGCTTTCAAGTTTGAGCGCATATACGTTACCACTCTGCTTTGCCGCGTCCTCCTTCCCGCAGCCATCCAACCAGAAGAAAACCAGCCGCCAGAAGGGCAACTAACCAAGACGGTATTACGGTAAATTTGGTAACGTCAATTGTATCAAATGCCCCACGCGGAGTAATGGCGAACCAATTACGACCAGCTGCGACACGGCCAGGCAAGACCGTTCTAAGGTCTGGAATCCCATCGACCAACCAAAAAGTGCCGCCATTTGTCTTCTTTACGAAACCCGCGAGCCTATCAGGATTAGGAAGCGGGCTCTCGAACTCTTTGGGAGTTGCTTGTCCCAATGCAAAAACTCCTTTAACATCACCTTCCTGCATCTGGAATACGCCCTGTTCTTCACTTTCATAAAATGCTTGATACCCTATGCCATCTGGCGATTGATCAAAAGTAAGCATTTGCCTCATTCCTTGTGGAGAGGTTACTGTTAGATCTTTGGGAGCATCTCCCATGGTCCTTCGTACAATCCGTATGAAGGAGCTGGTTTGCTCAGCCGTCAACGCCTCTTCCTCAAGTTCAGGCTCAGACATCATCCAATGCGCCAATCTCCGTAGAAGCTCTAATTGTGGCCCCCCTCTCTCAAAGTTGCGGTCCCAGAGCCATGTGTGATCTGACGCAATAAGAGAGATGCGCCCTCGTCCTACACGATCGACGATCAGAAGCGGTTGATCTTCTGCACCAAGCATTAATACATGCCCCGATCTGGGCAGCACTTCTATCTGACGAAACCAGCGGCCCCAAGTCTCAGGATTGGGAAGTTGCGCGGTCACAGGATGACGACTGCCTGCTTCTGATAACTTGGGCACGTAAGGAACTGAGATAATACGCGATGTTGGTTCTGCAGGAAGGATACGCCCCAAAGGTGAGCGGAATAATGAATTTACAGTAGCAAAGTCGGGGCCGGCCGACACCAGGACTGCCCCACCGTCTTCAACGTAGCGTGCGATGTTATCAAGATACGCCGATGGTAGGATACCCCTTCGCTTATAGCGGTCGAAAATAATCAGATCAAAATCGTCAATTTTTTCAAGAAATAACTCTCGCGTGGGGAAAGCTATCAGAGATAACTCATTCACCGGAACCCCGTCATGTTTACCCGGAGGTCTCAGGATAGTAAAGTGAACAAGGTCAACAGAACTATCTGATTTCAATAGATTTCGCCAAGTTCGCGTACCCACATGAGGTTCTCCAGTGACAAGTAAAACTCGCAAACGATCACGAATGCCATTTATTGACAAAATCGTTCTATTATTTTGATCAGTTAATTCGCCATCTATTGGATCTGTGTTCAAATCAAATATATTTGCGCCGGCATGGGGCAAAGTTACCTTTACGTCCACATTCTCCCCCAGGGGGATCTGGAATTGCTTAACTTTTCCACCATCGATAGAAATGTTGACAACAACCTTCTCACCCACTACTTCCTCTAGGCCGAGATTTTCTACGCGCAAAGTCATGGTTACGGGTTCGCCGACTATGGCAAAGGCTGGAGCATTTTTTACCATAAGTCTGCGATCAAAACCATCTTTTTCACCGGTCAGGAATACATGGAGAGGAGCAGCGATGGCTAAGTCGCGGTCTGCGTCGTGCACCTCTCCGTCCGTAATCAATACAACTCCTGCAATTTGATCGGTGGGTTCTTCTGCTAGTACAGATTGTAGTTGCGAAATCATCTTAGTTCCGCGATTTTCATCGCTATCAACAACGGCCACCTTACGAACGCGCAGATTTGAACGACTTGCAAATATTTCATCAAGTGCCTGTTCCGCCATTATTGTCTGCTTTTCCCGTTTTTGAATAGTCCGAGAGTTACTTTTATCTGTGAGAACAACAATAATATCTTCAAGGTTTTCCCGCTGCTCGCGCAAAATGTATGGTTGTAAAAGAGCCAAAAGAACTACCATAAAAGATAAGAATCGCCATGGCCAGCCGCCCAGCCTTTTCCAGATGCTGATACTAATCGCAACGAAAACTAAGGCTGTTAGAACACTCCATAGATCAAGAGGTATATGCGGATCAATTCCAATGCGCGTCATCATTTACCAAGCCTGTCCAGAAGTGCTGGGACATGCACCTGATCTGATTTATAATTTCCAGTAAGAGCATACATAATAAGATTAATGCCAAAGCGATATGCCATTTCACGTTGGCGTTCACCAGCGTATCCCCGACCAACTGGCAAATTTGGGCGTCCAGTTTCATCAACTGCCCAAGCACCCGCCCAGTCATTCCCTCCGATCAAAATCGGTGTGACTCCGTCATTCAAGGGTCTAAATGTTGTTAATTCACTTGAAATTTTATATGAACTGTCGGCCTGCACCCACAAGTTGCCTTTTCTGTAGCGCCCTGGGAAATCTGAAATAAGATAAAAGGCTCTGGTTAAAACGTGATCGATCGGCACCGGCTCCAATCTTGGAATATCCAATGAGCGGGTAAGCTCAACAAGTGGAATATTGGCCCTGTTCCCTGACCCGGAAATATCTCCATCGCGCGTGTCAAAAAGGATTACACCGCCAGACCTAAGGTAAGTATTTATGCGACTGTAAGCTCGGGGGCTCGGGCGCGGTTGTTCTGATGTAACTGGCCAATAGAGGAGTGGAAAAAATGCCAATTCATCACTCTCAAGATTTACGCCAACCGGTCCGGTTGGTTCGACAGAAGTGCGTGCTTTCAGCGCTCGTGATAAACCGTCCAGTCCGGCAGCAGAAATTTCATCAACCTTTTTGTCACCAGTTAACACATGTGCCAGCACTACTTCCTCTGTTAGAGCAATTAGATTTTTATCAATTTTTAATGTCTCCACATGAGCACGATGCGCGGGCAGCGGCACTATTATTATAAAGGCTACCACCATACTTGTTCTCAATTGGCCACTTAACCAGAGGCTGGCGAAAACATCTATCATCATGAGAAGTGCGGTTAGAGAAAGAAACAGACCTGAAAGATTGCGCTCTTCAGCACCGGATTGTTTCAACATTACACTCGATGGCCAGTTCATCGGTATTAGATCATTTCCGGTTTTTCCCAGATTACGAGAGACCCTCCGCTCACCGGCTTGATAAAGCCCGGGAGGCATATCGGCGTCAAAACGTCCTTCAATAAGGGATTCACCTGAAACACCATTGTAGCTTGCCGCTGAATTTAATCTACCAAAGCCGTCTAAAACTTTTATGGGCTCCCAAACTTGTCCACCAAGTTCTGTATCATATCTAGAAAAAGCATCGGGTTGTGCAAGCCGTTCTAACATCTTCGGGAATAGGCCAGATAAAGGCAGGTTCGACCATTCCGCATTAGCAGTGACATGGATCAATACGACCTGGCCAAGACCGATCCGGTTTCTCGTTACCAGTGGTGTTCCGTCCTGCAGACTGGCTATCACTTTGCCAGACAGATCTGGTCCTGGTTCTGCGAGTACCTGTGCATAAATCCTGAGATCCGATGGAATTTTTAACCCTGCGAAAGGACCATCTACTGGAAAAAGTGCAAGCTTCTTGGGGGAACCCCAGCTCATCGCACCGTCTAGACGGCGTCCGCCTTGTCGTATCATTACCGGCATCAAAGGGTCATCCAAAATTTTCAAACGCTCTGCAGTTGCGAGCCTCGGACCTGCAAAACGCACCAGCGTGCCACCTTTCTCAACCCAGCGCACAACCTCTTCAGGAGCCTCCACACTTGCGATATCAGCCATAAAAATAATGTCTGGATTTGCGGGAAGGATATCCAAAATCGCTCCTTGCAAAAGTTCAAACCGCTCGGAGATTGCGCTTTCAATATAATGCGTGGGTGTGAGTAATTCAGCCATCTCCATTCGACCACCAGCAGTCACAATGGCCGCCTCGGGTCTGTTCAACTGATGAGCTAGGACAAAACTTGCACCTGCTTGCCTTTGGCCCTTCACGGAAAATTTCTTAATCCTTTTGCGCAGCTCTGATGGTAAAACCACTTCAACGCTTCCATCACTGTCACCAGTAAGGAATGTGTGTTCAATAGCTGCTAACACGGTAGGATTACCAGCAAGATCAACCCCCTCTACCTGAAGGATAACACTCCGTTCACCTTCTACAGGTAATCGGTGGATTTGCACCTCAAAGCTTTTATCCAGCATGGTAAGCCCGGATATAGTAACCAGATCATTTGGCGCTTCATAGACTGAAACATTTCCATAGAGTTGCAGAACATTCAAAAGTTCTTTTTTCTCATCTCCGTAAGCTAAACCATCAGAAAACCAAATTGTGTCGAATTGATTGTAGTTATGGTCACGCAACGCTAGCTGAACACCCCCCCAATCCGGATCGTAGGGCTTGGGCTCAAGAACCATCAAATTACCACTAAAGACAACTAATGGTTTAAATTCTATGGACTCTGGCTTGCTAAGATCAAGCAATGCAAGATGCACGCCTTGTCGATCTAAACGCGACAATTCAGCGGTCATATTCTCTAGCGTTTGGCTCCAAGTTTGCGCTAACGCCCAAGACCCGTCTAAAATAATTAGAATATTGGACTTACCATCCCGTAGCGCCTGTTTGTTCAACATAGGCCCTGCCATACCAATAATCACAGTAGCCAACGTCATAGATCGCAAAAGAAGTAGCCACCAAGGTGTTTTATCACTAGAATGCTTATGGCCTTGAATACCCAAAAGCAAAACTACCGCGGGAAATATACGGCGAATTGGGGCGGGAGGGATAGCTCGTAGTATGATCCAAATCAAAGGAATCCCAACCAAACCCAAAAGGACCCAAGGCGCACCAAAACTGATTATCGAAAGTAGCCCAATCATCTGATACGCCCACCAGAAAGCAAATAGTAAAGCGTGCTCGCAATGTTTATTGGGCTTTGAGTGCCATCGTAGCAGACATATGACCAACCAGCCATGCTTGCAAGATCCTTCAATCGTTCCTGAAGTGCTGCTAGACGTTCAAGATATGGTCTACGCAAATCATCAGCCCATAATGTATTATGTTCGACACTTCCCAAAACGCTCTGAAAAATTGTGCGGCCTTGAAACGGAAAACTAAGCTCTGATGGGTCGAGAACCTGTAATAAAATTCCCTGCACTCCTTGGTCTGATGCGCGCGACAGTGTGGACTCTATTTGTTGCATATCAGCAAAAAAATCGGAAGCTATCAGTGCAGACGATCCGGTTGCAAAATCTGATGCAGAAGCAGATACGTAATCTTTTTCGATTATAGCAGAAAGACTTTCTGCTAGTCGAAAAATCTGTCCTCGACCCCTTGCTGGCGGTAAATTGCCATCACACAAGCCAACACTCTCCCCAACCCTTTCTGCAGCAATCGCCAAGGCAAGAGCCATGACTGAGGCACGAGTATGCTTTTCTGCATATCCAGTTGAACAAAATCGCATGGACGCTCCTGCATCAACCCAGAGATGGAGAATTTGTGGTGCTTTCCATTCGAGTTGTCTTACAAAATCCTGATCCTGTTTAGCGGAACGCCGATGATCGATGTCCCGCGGGAGGTCAATACCGTTTTCGAACGGTCTATATTGCCAGAAATGATCACCAATACCAGGCTCACGCCGCGCGTGATCACCAACAACCATCGCCTTTGCCAGAAGGTCAGCCTGAAGCAATAAGTTTCCAGCAGCATCCGCAACGCTCCTAGCGTTTTGGTGAATGCCTTGAGCTTTAGTCACGCGGCCATACCAGTTCTATCCAAACCATCGATTGTTTCTGAAATGATCTGATTGATTGATAGACCCCGTGCTTGAGCCGTAAACCGTAAAGACATACGGTGAGCTATCACTGCGTGCGAGACAGCAACAACATCCCCAACCGATGGAACTAGATTTCCATTTAGCAGTGCCCAAGCGCGACACATTAACATCAAGGCCTGTGCAGCACGTGTACCCGGCCCCCATGCTATTGCATCCTTCACGGCAGAAGAGGCTGTTTCATCCTCGGGTCGCAACGCTCTCACCAAGTTGAGAATAAAAGCTACCGTACTTTCACCCACAGGCATCCTACGTATCAACTCTTGTGCCACAATTAATTTCTCAGGATCAAATACCTTTGTTGCAGTCGCCTGCTCATAACCAGTCGTAGCCAAGAGAATATTTTGTTCCGTTGTAATATCAGGATAACTAATGTTGATTTGAGCTAAGAAGCGATCTAGTTGAGCTTCGGGCAAAGGGTAGGTTCCTTCCTGTTCAATAGGGTTCTGGGTAGCCAAAACGTGAAAAGGGGGTGAAAGATCTCGAGTTTCACCAGCGACACTTACCTGTTTTTCTTGCATTGCCTGCAAAAGTGCGGACTGCGTACGCGGACTCGCTCGATTGATCTCATCTGCCATCAAAAGTTCACAAAAAATCGGGCCTTCAATAAATTTAAATTGCCGCGTGCCATCTTCTCCTGTTTCCAAAACTTCAGAACCAAGAATATCTGAAGGCATAAGAGCAGGAGTAAATTGAACACGCTTAGTTGCAAGCCCCATTACAGTACCCAGCGTTTCTACAAGCCTTGTCTTTCCTAGGCCAGGCACGCCAACCAAAAGGGCGTGACCTCCTGATAGGATTGCCGCTATGGAGAGGTCAACCACAGTATTTTG
>MDTG01013646.1_pt1 | contig 15931 bp, 8 predicted proteins | sample 811421 | NCBI WGS metagenome assembly MDTG01 (sample SAMN05326645, study PRJNA326480) | marine metagenome | isolation source: seawater | place: Pacific Ocean: South East | collected 2011 | reverse complement strand
TCGCGCGAAGGGGTGTTATCGATTATTACCCTTGCCTGTTTTGTGCTGTGGCTCGGCAGCGCTTTTCTTAATGGTAATGCGCCTCGATGGATTGGGGCGGCTATTGCCGTCTTATGTGGTTTAACGATTTTTGCAACCGCGATGATTTACGCACAATTAAAACCCGTACCACGCTGGCATAGCCATTTAACGCCTGCTAGCTATCTAGGGTTTGGGCTATCTAGCGGTATATTACTATTTGCATCTCTTGCCTCTAATGACACTTTTATTGGGTATATCAGCATGGCTAGCCTTATTCTGGCATGGGCGATAAAGATGATGTGGTGGCAGCGTGCCGATAAAACAGGGCGGGATGCTGATGGGTCTACATTGGCAACGGCAACGGGCCTGACTGGCTATGCAAGCGTGAAATTATTTGAAGCCCCGCATCTGACCAAAAACTACTTAATGAAAGAAATGGTATTTGAAATTGGCCGCAAACATGCAGCTAAATTACGCCGAATTTCTATGGGTTTGGGGTTTGTTCTACCTTTTATCTTGCTTATGCTAGCTGCATTTTTGGGTGAGCCCATAATCATTTGCGCTGGTGCTGCTTTCGTGTTTCATATGGCTGGTTTATTTGTAGAACGCTGGTTATTCTTTGCTGAAGCTGAGCATGTGGTTGCGCTCTATTATGGTAAGTAAATCTATCTTCCTGAAAATAGGTCAAACAAAGGTGTATCCAAGCATTAGATGCAGCTTTTCAAACGCCATAGGCCGTTAGTGCCTAGACATGCGCATCGAGTGTTTTGCGGAACTTATCAACAATTTCATCGATATGAGAGCGTTCTGAAATAAAGGCAGGGGCAAGAATACCATTATCGCCTGTAAATTTAACGTGCAGACCATTCCAGAACATATCCTTTTGCATCTGCGTGCCACGTCTGCCGCCTACACCGTCATGATGCAATTCAACACCAGCCATCATCCCATAGCCGCGTAAATCCTTCACCAGCGGATGGTCTTTCAATGACCAGACCGCATCCAAGAAATAGTTAGACATATCTGCTGCCCGGTTAAACAAACCTTCTTCTTCATAGATTTTCTGGGTCGCAACCCCCGCAGCACAGGCCGCAGGATGCGCAGAATAAGTATATCCATGAAAAAACTCGATAGCATTTTCAGGAGAGGCGTTGGTTACCGTATCGTAAATCTCATCCTTCACCGCAACCGCGCCCATTGGAATAGCCCCATTAGTGAGGGCCTTTGCCATGGTGATAATATCCGGGGTCACGCCATAAGTTTCAGCAGCAAAACCTCTGCCGGTGCGGCCAAAGCCAGTGATAACTTCGTCAAACACCAACAAAATACCATGCTCATCACAAATTTCACGTAGCCGTTTAAGATAGCCGATAGGCGGTACAAGCGTGCCTGTAGAGCCAGCAATAGGCTCAACAAAAACAGCTGCGATAGTGCTGCCGCCATATGTCTCACAGATGCGCACCAAATCTTCAGCTAGTTCTGCGCCTGTCTCTGGCTGGCCTTTGGTAAAGGCCTGCTCTGGTGTATGCGTATGGCGCATAGTGACGACATTCGGCAGGGTCACTGGGAATGTCTCTCTGTTTTTGACCATGCCAGCCAGCGATACACCGCCCATATTTACGCCATGATAGGCCCGCTCACGGCTAACAAAACGTAGGCGTTGAGCCTGCCCATTTGCGCGGTGATAAGCCATGACAATTTTCATAGCTGTCTCGACAGATTCAGATCCTGAATTTGTAAAAAACACATGATTTAAGGGATCAGGTAGAAGGCGCGAGACCCGCTCAGCTAATTCAAACGAGCCTGGGTGACCAAGCTGGAAATGCGGAATATAGTCATTTTCCAACATTTGTTTATAAACCGCTTCTGCGATCTCGGTCCGGCCATGACCAGCAGGCGTGCAAAACAGACCCGAAGATCCATCTATAACTTTTCCACCCTTATAATCCCAGCAATACATGCCCTCGGATTTTACGACAAGTCGCGGATTTGCTTTGAAATCGCGATTTGCCGAAAAGGGCATCCAATGATTTTCCAAAGAATTCACATCAAAAGGCATGAGACCCCCCTAAGTTTAATTTGGTTATATGAAAAACAAATTATTAAAAGCTCTAACAACTCTTTAGTACAGACATCATCTTAAGTGGAGCAAGGCATGAAAAGTCAACTAAATTACACGTAAATAGAGGCTTTTTTAGCATTTGGAATAATACATGTGAGATATTCGAATTTTATGCAAAAAAATGGCTGTCAATCGATATTTTCAGTCGTTTGTCCACGGAGTTTGCCGCCGTTTAAAAAAGGTTTGAAATTCTATGGAATGATAGCCTTGACAGAAGGGTTTGTAACCTACATAGCTATTGTCAAAATTAGAAATTTCAATGATTTTTAGCGCTAAATATTTGACTTTGTTTTTATGCTGAATAGTAAACTGCAGAAGTAGAATTGCTAAACGTTTGTGCATTGTTAATCGAAAGGGAGCACATCATGAAGATGACAACCGAAGAAGCATTTGTGAAAGTGCTGCAAAGACACGGAATTGAACACGCATTTGGTATTATTGGCTCTGCAATGATGCCAATATCTGATTTGTTTCCAAAGGCGGGGATTACCTTTTGGGATGCAGCGCATGAATGTAATGCAGGCATGATGGCAGATGGTTATACCAGAGCTTCCGGTAAGGTCTGTATGATGGTTGCACAAAATGGCCCAGGCATCACTAATTTTGTAACCCCTGTTAAAACTGCGTATTGGAACCACACTCCGTTGTTACTGGTGACCCCGCAAGCGGCGAACAAAACTATTGGGCAAGGTGGTTTTCAGGAAGTTGAGCAAATGGCGCTGTTTAAGGACATGGTCGCCTATCAAGAAGAGGTGCGTGATCCTTCTCGAATTGCGGAAGTTCTAAACCGTGTTATCTCGCAAGCTATTCGGTTGTCTGCGCCTGCGCAAATTAATGTACCGCGCGATTTCTGGACGCAGGTTGTTGATATCGAAATCCCAGAGGTAGTGCTGTTTGAGCGCCCATCTGGCGGTGAGGAAGCAATCTCTGAAGCTGCAAAACTACTATCTGAGGCTGAATTTCCAGTATTGTTAAATGGCGCAGGTGTTGTCATTGGGGGCGGAATTGAAGCCTCCATGGCATTAGCAGAACGCCTAGATGCACCGGTTTGTTGTGGATACCAGCATAATGACGCCTTCCCGGGTTCGCACCCGCTTTTCGCCGGCCCACTTGGGTATAATGGCTCTAAAGCCGGTATGGAATTGATAGCAAAGGCTGATGTGGTACTTGCCCTTGGCACGCGTCTAAATCCGTTTTCTACACTACCGGGTTATGGCATTGATTACTGGCCAAAAGATGCAAAAATTATTCAGGTAGATATTAACCCTGACCGTATTGGTCTGACAAAGCCTGTTAGTGTTGGCATTGTTGGTGATGCCAAAAAGGTTGCGACCTCAATTCTAGAGCGGTTAGCCAGTAATGCTGGCGAAAAAGGTCGTTCAACTCGCAAATCGCTCGTTGCCCAGACGAAGTCAGCATGGGCACAGGAGCTTACCTCTCTTACCCATGAAGATGATGACCCGGGCACAAGCTGGAATGAGCGCGCCCGCACACGTGAGCCGAAAAAGATGAGCCCACGCATGGCTTGGCGGGCAATTACCGCAGTATTGCCAAAAGAGGCGATCATAAGCTCTGATATAGGCAATAACTGCGCTATTGGTAATGCCTATCCAACCTTTGATAAAGGGCGTAAATATTTGGCTCCCGGCCTATTCGGCCCTTGTGGTTATGGATTTCCAGCCATTGCTGGTGCGAAAATTGCTCAGCCAGATGTGCCTGTTGTCGGCTTTGCAGGAGATGGGGCATTCGGTATTTCGATGAACGAAATGGTATCGGTGGGTCGCAATGAATGGCCGCCAATCACTATGATTATCTTTCGCAATTATCAGTGGGGTGCTGAAAAGCGCAACACGACCTTGTGGTTTGATGATAATTTTGTGGGCACAGAGCTAGATACTGATGTTACCTACGCAGGGATTGCCAAGCAGTGTGGTTTAGTGGGAGTGCAAGTAGACAGCATGGAAGCTTTAAGTGAAGCTCTTGATAAGGCTATCAACGCGCAGATGAAGGATAAGAAAACAACCTTTATTGAAGTGGTGCTAAACCAAGAGCTTGGTGAGCCTTTCCGCCGAGATGCTATGAAACAGCCTGTTCAGGTTGCGGGCATAGACCCATCTGACTTCCGCCCACAGCAATCTGCTTAGATAGGGGCGCGCGCCCAATATGTCACTGCTGCCAGATAGCACTGCAACTGCCGCACAGAATTTTATCAACTCCGTAACGGCAGATTGCCCAGAAGAGCTTTTGGCGTCGGCGCGGCGCAAGGGGGCAATAAACTTACTGGTAGTAAGGGCATCCGCTGCCCTGCCTATGGAAGCGGCCTTTAACGCCTATCAAGCTGGCATCGCTAATCCAGTGCTGGTCGGTGAGGGGAAAATTATTCGCACCGAAGCAGAAAAGCTTGGCTGGGATCTCTCTGATATCACCATTATCGAAGCCACTGGTGAAGAAGAAGCTGCATTGATGAGCGCTGGTCTGTTGCGAGAGGGGTTGCAGGATGGCGTGCCGCTGCCTATTGGTGCCGTAATGAAGGGGCAGCTCCACACAGATGTATTCATGGCCTCCTTATTGAGTCGCGATATAGGTCTTCGTATCGGCAACAGACTGGTTCATGTCTTTGCGATATATCCCCCTGAAAATAGGGCTGGGCCTATTTTGGTTTCCGATGCGGCCGTTAATGTACAGCCAGATGAAAAAACCCAAAATCAATCTATGATTGAGATGTGCGCTTTGGCAAAAAAGCTTGGGCAATCGCGTCCAAAATTGGCCATTTTATCCGCAACCGAAACCCCGATAGATTCTATGCCAGCTTCTGTCATAGCGCGTGAACGTGCTAAGTGGGCAGCTCAAAATATTCAGGAAATTGAAGTGTCTGGACCTCTTTCCTTTGACCTTGCTTTATCTGAAAAAGCGGTTCAAAACAAAGGGGTAAAAGGGGATATGGTAGCCGGACAAGCAAATTGTTTGCTGGTACCAGATATTGTTAGTGGAAATATTTTGTACAAAGCGCTGGTCTATCTTGGAGGTGGTTGTGCCGCTGGCATTGTGCTAGGCGGTGCCGTGCCAGTATTATTAACCAGCCGCGCAGACCCACCATCCGCCCGTCTAGCTTCCATCGCCCTTGCGGCGGTTGCTAAGGACTAGTGGTCTCTAGAGGACTGGGAAGCTAGCCTAGAATACTAGCCCTTCATGCGCTCACCCTTTGGGTCATAAAGAGGTTTTAAGCTCGCTTGTGCGGCACAAAGCTGACCAGCCACATCTATTTCATAATTAGCAGAAAGCAGGTCTGTCACACTTTCATCAGTTGCGCATTCCACATAGCCTAGCCCAATTGCTCCACCAAGATAATGTCCATAATTGCCGGAGGTCAGATAGCCGGTGATGTGGCCATCTTTAAGGATAGGCTCATTGTGATAGAGTAAAGGTTGCGGGTCGTTTAGCTGAAACTGCATGAGGCGGCGCGACATTCCAGCTTCCTTCTTCCGCAATACGGCATCTCGGCCGAGAAATTCGCCAAATTGTGAGGGCTGTTTATCAGTTTTAACCGCAAAGCCCAGACCAGCCTCAAGGATATGGTCCTCATCACTTATATCATGGCCAAAATGGCGGAAGGCTTTTTCAATGCGGCAACTATCCAGCACATGCATACCGGTGGGCATTAATCCCTTTTCTGCCCCTGCTTCCATCACGACATCAAAGACATGTTCTGCCATCTCAGTACTCACATAAAGCTCCCATCCAAGTTCCCCTACATAAGACACACGATGCGCACGCGCAAATGCATGTCCAATTTCAACCTCTTTAACTTGTCCAAATTTGAAGTCAGCATTATCTAGGGACTGCAAGATTACGGGCTGTAAAATATCACGTGCTATCGGCCCCATAACGGCGATTACCGCTTCAGATACGGTCATATCTATTGCGATACACTGCGCTTGCTCAGGAATATGGCGTTCAATCCAGCCTAAATCGCGCCGGACGGTGGCCGCAGGGGTGATAACCAAAAATTCGGTTTCCGATAATCTTGTTACCGTAACATCAGCTTCTATACCACCGCGTATATTCAGCATTTGGGTATAGACAATCTGGCCTTGCGGCACTGCTATATCATTTGCACAAAGATGCTGTAAAACCTTTTCGGCATCCCTGCCAATAACTTTAATTTTTCCAAACGTCGAAAGGTCAAACAATCCAGCTTTTTCACGCACCGCCATATGTTCACTTCGCGCATACTCAAACCAGTTTTGGCGACCCCAGCTATATTCATATTTAGCTTTTTTGCCAGCTTCGCGCTCGGATTCCGGTAAAAACCAATTTGCCCTTTCCCAGCCATAGACCTCACCAAAACACGCCCCTTGCTGTGCTAGTTTATGATGCAGGGGCGTTTTTCTAATGCCTCGTGCTGAGGCAAATTGCCGATAGGGAAAATGATCGGCATATAACAGGCCAAGGGTTTCGCTAACACGGGCAGAGAGATAATGCCGATTGGTCTGGAAGGGATGCACCCGCCTAATATCTACGTCCCAAACATCCATTTGCGGCGCTCCTGCATCCATCCATTCTGCCAGCACTTTGCCTGCCCCTCCAGCTGACTGAATACCTATAGAATTAAAGCCAGCAGCAACAAAGAAACGCTTTAGCTCTGGTGCTTCTCCAAGCAGATATCGGTCGTCTGGCGTAAAACTTTCTGGGCCGTTAAAGAAGGTTTGGATACCGGCACTTTCTAGAACAGGTAGCCGTTCAACAGCTTTTTCTAATATCGGTGCGAAATGATCAAAATCATCTGGTAGAGTTGTAAATTCAAAATCTTCTGGTATGCCATCACCGCCCCAAGGTTTAGCAACAGGCTCAAACGCGCCTAACAGCAGCTTGCCAGCATCTTCTTTGTAATAAGCGCATTCATCAGGCACCCGTAATACCGGAAGATTACGTTTAAGATCGGGTATTTGTTCCGTGACGATATAAAAATGCTCACAGGCATGCAAAGGAACAGACACACCGGCCATGTTGCCAATATCGCGTGCCCACATGCCGCCGCAATTCACCACATACTCTGCTGTAATATAACCATTGTCGGTAGAGACCCCAGCTATCGCCCCAGCTTTGGTGGTGATGCCCGTAACCTTTATCCCCTCAAAGATTTTAGCCCCATTTGCTCGTGCGCCTTTGGCCAGCGCTTGGGTAATATTTACCGGGTCTGCTTGACCATCTTTGGCTAAAAACACACCCCCCTTGCAGTCAGATACATTTAAGCCCGGATAGCGGTTTGCAATGTCAGATGGGGTTATCTCTTCAATTTCGACCCCAAAGGCCCTTGCCATAGCCGCCCCACGCCGCAATTCTTCCATTCTTGCATCGCTCAAGGCAGCAGTGATTGAACCATTTTGCCGAAACCCAGTGGCCACCCCTGTTTCCGCTTCAAGGCCGGTGTAAAGCTCTTGTGAATATTTTGCTAACCTAGTCATATTTTGGGTGGCACGAAGCTGAGCAATAAGTCCAGCTGCATGCCAAGTTGTGCCTGAAGTTAGCTGTTTACGCTCTAAAAGAAGGATATCCCTCCAGCCAAGCTTCGCTAGGTGATAGGCTACAGAACAGCCAACCACACCGCCGCCAATTATCACTACTTTTGCCGCTTTTGGCAGAGAAATATCTTGCATAATTTACCCCTTCAAAAGCGAATTATTTGCATCATAAATTGCGCCATGGCTGATGATTTCAGCTTGGCGATTGCGGCCAACAACCTCTACTACTAGAGAACGGCCAATGCTGGTATCCTCACCAGCTTCCAAAACGGCGAGGGCAAGCGATTTTTTCGTGCGGTGGCCATAGCCTGCAGATAGGACGAGACCAGCGATATCTGTACCGCTCGCATCGTTAAACACTGAAGAGAGATAAATAGCCTCCCCAAAGGCTGTATCGCTATCACTTGGGTCCTCCAGCGCTAACGTTACGAGCGTTCGGGCTGGGGCGTCTTTCAGGGCCAACAATGCTGCACGTCCGGTGAAATCTGGCTTGCTGAAATGCACCCAACGCCGCAATCCAGCATCAAACATATTATAATCAGAGGTGAGATCGCCCTTCCAAGAACGATAGCCTTTTTCCAAGCGCATACTATCTAAGGCAAGCATGCCAAAGGGTTTTAGCTGAAAGGCGGAGCCTGCTTTGCGCAGATAGCCGTAAATCTTTTGTGTTTGAGCGACCGGTATATGCAACTCCCAGCCTAACTCACCTGTGAAGGACACCCGTATCGCTAAACAATTTACACCGGCAAGTTGCAAAATTTGATGGCTCAGCCACGGAAAAGCATCAGAGCTAAAATTCGTGTTAAAGACAGACGAAAGCAAGTCGCGTGATTTTGGCCCGGTTACCAGAAAAGTTGAAATATCACGGGTTTCGTCCTTTAATTCGACATCTGGGAAATCAGCAATGGCTGCGGTCAGTAAATCACGGTCATGCCAATAAGCCCCAGCCGCAAATATGAGCCAAAAATGGTTCTCATCAAAGCGAGCTAACGACATCTCAGAGACAATTTTACCTCTCGCAGAAGCAAAATATCCTAACGATATCCGCCCTACAGCTGGCAATTTATTTGTTATCAGCTGATCAAGGCAGGCGGCGGCACCGTTTCCAGATAGCACAAATCGCGAGAAACCGGGCAAATCTAGGACGCCAACATGGTTTGCGACATGTTGGCATTCTGCACCTACAATATCGAAATAGGGTTGCCGATCATAGCTATCTACCCCTTTATGCTGATATGCCTTGGGGGCAAAAAACTCTGCGCGTTCCCAGCCGCCATAAGCGCCCATTTCTGCACCATCGCCTAAATGAGTATCATATAGGGGGCCTTTTTTAACGCCACGACCGGCTGGCCACTGAATACCCGGATAATGGATGGCATATTCATGACTATACACCTCAAGCGCTTTTTCTGTGCAATAGGCGGTATCGGCATGGTCGGTAAAGCGTCGTGGGTCGACAGCCCAGCTATCTGTTTCGGTCTCGCCTTCAGAAATCCATTCAGATATCAGCTTGCCTGCTCCGCCAGCTTGGACAATCCCAAAGGTAAAGGTACAAGCTTCAAACGCGTTCGGCACGCCCGGCATCGGGCCAATTAGCGGCAATCCATCTGGGGCATAGGGTATCGGGCCGTTCACCACGCGGGTAATGCCGCCACTTGCCAAAAGGGGCACCCGTGCGCAGGCATCTTCGATATACCATTCTAACCGTTCTAGGTCGTCAGGATAAAGCTGGAACGAGAAGTCGGCTGGCATCGGGTCGTTCTTATCAATCCAATGCGCACGGCAATTTTTCTCATAAGGGCCAAGCAGCAATCCATCTTTTTCTTGGCGCAGATAATAGGAGCTATCTGGGTCGCGCAATAATGGTAATTTTTTATCAAGTTCGGCAAGCTCATTAATGGACTCAGTTATCAGATATTGGTGGGCAAGCGATATGCAAGGCACATCACGGCCAAACATCGCGCCAATTTCGGCTGCGCGATAGCCAGCAGCATTTATTACATATTCTGCTTCAATCAGGCCTTTTTCGGTTTGAATTTGCCATAGGTCATTCTTCCGGCTAACGCCTGTTACAGGGCAGAAACGAACAACTTTAACGCCAGCTTTTCGGGCGCCTTTGGCGAAGGCTTGGCATAGCTGGGCTGGGTCAATATCACCATCATATTCATCCCACAATCCGCCTTCTAGGTCGTGCGTTTCAAGGAAGGGATAGACATCTTGCATATCCTTATTGCTCATCATCTCCAAATCCAAGCCCATTTGCCGTGCCATAGAGCGCACATGGGCAAACTCTTCCATACGCTGGCGGCTATGCGCCAGACGAACTGAGCCTGTAACATGATAATTCATTGGATAGTCGGTTAGGTCGCCAAGTTTTCGATATAATTCAGTGGAGTAATGCTGAATTTTCATTGCTGTCCACGAACCTACGAAATTTGGACAATTGCCAGCAGCATGCCAAGTAGAGCCAGAGGTCAATTCATTTTTTTCCAGCAGTACAGTATCGCTCCACCCTATTTGGCCTAGATGCCACGCAATAGAACAGCCAACCGAGCCACCACCGATAATGACAACACGCGCATGAGAAGGCAGACCGGCGCCTTTTTTAGCACTCTTTTGGATGCTCTTTGGATTATTTGCCTGCTGTTCCATATTTTTCTCGCTCTATAATATTTAATGACCGGGAATTCTAATCGCCATAACGTTTCGCACCTGCCACGCTTGCTTACCCTTGGCATTACAATTTTAATTCATCTATTTCTTCAAGAAAACACAATAAGATCGTATGCTTTGTCAGCTGTTGAAAAAAAGCGTATCTTATTGGCTTAATTTCGCCGGTTATGTTCCTTTTTGTATGCCAAAAGAAGATGGAGAATGTAAATGGCTGAAAGCTTGTTACGACCGCTTGGACTTATTGGCGGCATGAGTTGGCAAAGTACGCAAATTTATTATCAGCATATAAATACAGAAGTTAATGCCCGTCTCGGCGGCAATCACTCTGCGCCACTCTTTTTATACTCTTATAATTTTGCGGAAATTGAGGCGTTGCAAGAGGCTGGCCACTGGGATCAATCGGGTAAAAACCTAGCTGATATAGCGCGGCGTCTGGAGGATGCGGGTGCAGAGGCTATCGTTATTTGCACCAATACAATGCATAAACTCACCGAATATGTTGAGGAGGCAACAAGTATTCCGCTTCTTCATATTGTTGACGCAACAGCGAGCACTATCCTAGCATCTGAGGCGCAAAATTGCCTTTTATTGGCGACCCGCTATACAATGGCACAGGATTTTTATAAAACGCCGCTAGCAGATAAAATAGCTACCGATAATCGAAAGTTGTACATCCCGTCGGAACTAGCATGCGAAACCGTGCATCACATAATTTATGAAGAATTGTGCCGCGGGATTATTCGCCCGCAATCCCGCAAAGCCTATCTTGATATCATAGACCAAGCGGCAGATGAATTTGGCGTTGATGGCGTGATATTGGGCTGTACAGAAATTGGCATGCTGATAGGCGCACAAGATACAAAATTAGTTGTGTTTGATACAACAAGGTTACATTGCAAGGTAGCTACAGATTTTATCTGTGCTGATGTTGAATAAAGGTAGGCCAAGCGCTTTCCTTGCCTTGCCAAAATATTAGAAAGTGCTTAAATCGTTGGTATAAATTTGAACTATTTTTTAGAAAACTCCAGAAATGAAAGCCTGATATGAAAGAAGTGAAAATCGCTGTTGCCGGTCTTGGTGTAGTTGGCAGCGAAGTTGCCCGTATTCTTTGCGATGATGCAGATAGGCTCGGCTGGCAAGCTGGCACCAAACTTAATCTTGTTGCTGTAAGCGCAAGAGAAGAGCGTGATAGAGGCTTTTCAATGAATGGGATTGCCTTTGAGAGGGATGCCGTAAGTTTAGCCAAAAGGGACGATATTGATATTGTTGTAGAGCTTATTGGTGGGTCTGACGGCGTTGCGTTTGAGTTATGTCAAACAGCTTTGAAAACTGGCAAACATGTTGTTTCAGCCAATAAGGCAATGATTGCGCATCACGGGCATGAACTGGCCATCTGTGCAGAAGAAAATGATATTCAGCTTTGCTTTGAGGCAGCGGTAGCGGGGGGGATTCCGGCTATAAAACTGCTTCGGGAAGGGCTGTCTGCTAATCGCATTGAGCAGGTAACAGGCATTCTAAACGGTACGTGTAATTATATCCTCACAGAGATGACACAAACGGGGCGTTCTTTTGATGATGTGCTGGCAGAGGCACAAGAAAAAGGGTATGCCGAGGCGGAACCGAGCTTTGATGTGGATGGTATTGATGCGGCGCATAAGCTGGCTATTCTGGCGGCAATTGCCTATGGCCAGAAAATACGCTTTGAAACTGTCGAGATGACCGGAATTCGGGATATTTCAGATACGGATATCGGCTTTGCAGCTGATTTAGGCTATGTCATCAAATTGCTCGGTACGGCAGCGCGAGATGGCCTGCCAACGGTACAGCCATGCTTAATTATTAAAGACACACAGTTAGCCAAAATAGATGGTGCGCTAAATGCCGTGGCATTTAAAGGCAGCCCCGTGCAGTCCATTTTATGCACCGGGCCTGGGGCAGGGGATGGACCCACCGCTTCAGCAGTGCTGGCCGATATAATTGATATTGCTAGAGGTCACCGCGCCTATCCCTTTGGTAAGCCCGCAGCTAGGTTATTAGACAGCGATATCCAAAAGCCTGTTGATGCGGGACGTTATTATTTGCGGATGATGGTTAAGGATGAGATTGGGGTTTTAAATGCGGTAACTGCTATACTACGCGACCATAATATTTCAGTGGAATCAATGCTACAGAAAGGCCGTTCAGATAATGCACCCGTGCATCTGGTCTTTACCACTCATAGCACTGAGCATGGATGTGTGAGTGCCGCTTGTGTTAGTCTTTCAGGGGAAAAATTTGTTGCAGGGGATATTTTAGCCCTGCCTATCATGGATAATGTATAAGTTATTAGGGCTAAGCTGAAATAAGCGCTTTGCCGCTAGAAGGTGATGCAGAAAAATGCAAGAGACTAGCCATGATCGGGTGCTTGTTGAGAACTCTCTGTCGCAGGCGGCTTGGCAACAATTTCCTTCAATTTATCCATTGGCAGAGACAGAGAGGCGTGCAGAGGGGCTAGCTGTTTCTAAGAATATGCCTCTGGCTCTCGCCTATTATCTTGCCGCTAATGGTATGGAAAGTAATGAGATAGATAATTTCATCTCTCCGCGTCTTCGGGACAGCTTGCCGGATCCGCACATTATGCTGGATGCGGAGCGGGCTATTACCTTAATATGTAACGCGATAGAAGCAAAACAACCTATTGGAATATTTGGTGATTATGATGTTGACGGCGCGTGTTCGGCGGCCCTGTTTCGGGCAGTGCTGGCACCGCTTGGCTGTTCTGTCTATTGTCATATTCCTGACCGTTTTTCAGAAGGGTATGGCCCAAATATAACAGCGCTGGAGGGGCTGAAGGCACAAGGTGCAGGGCTAATTTTAACGGTGGATTGCGGGATTACAGCGCATCAACCGCTAGAGGCAGCGGCAAAGGCAGGGATGGATATTATCGTGGTAGACCATCACAAAGCTGGCCCCAGCTTGCCGCGAGCACAGGCGGTGGTAAATCCAAATAGGCTGGATGATGACAGCGGACTAGGCCATTTATGTGCAACGGGCGTGTGTTTTTTAGTGTTAGCAGGGGTGATACGTCAATGCCGGGCACGTGCCCTTACTCTGCCAAATGGCGACATGCCAGACTTATTATCCATACTAGACTTGGTGGCACTGGCGACCATTTGCGATATTGTGCCCTTAAAAGGGGTTAACCGTACATTTGTAAAACAAGGCCTTAAAGTGCTGGCACAACGCCAGAATACGGGCCTACGTGCTTTAATGGATATTGCGCAGCTAGACAGCCGTCCAAATACGCATACGCTAGGATTTTTGCTTGGCCCCCGTTTGAATGCAGGGGGGCGTTTGGGACGCTCTGATCTGGGCTTGCAATTGCTGAGTAGCGCGGATGATGATCTGGCAAATGCTATTGCACAGCAACTTGATGAGCTTAATATGCAACGCCGAATTACCGAAAAAGAGGTGCAACAACAGGCTGAGGAAATAGCGTTAGCAAAGCTCGATGAAAATCCAGAGCTGACTGTGTTGGTGCTCGCCTCAGAAGGGTGGCATGAGGGAGTTATTGGAATTGTAGCGGGGAAAATCAAGGATCGTTTTAATAGACCCGCTATTATTATTTCACTTGATGACTCAGGAATGGGTAAAGGCTCTGGGCGCAGTGTCAAAGGCTTCTCCTTAGGAGATGCGATTGTGGCCGCGCGCCAACAAGATATCCTGACTTCAGGGGGCGGGCATGATATGGCAGCAGGCTTGGAGGTACAGGAGCATAAACTTATGGAATTAGAGTCTTTTCTGTTAGCGCGTGCTAATTTTACATTTTCAGAGCCGCCCAAAAAGACTTTTCAAGCTGCGCACAATGCATCCGTAGCGAGCCTTGATTATAACTTTTGTGAATGGCTTGAAAAAATCGGTCCTTTTGGGTCAGGTTTTGCAGAGCCCCGATTTTATATTACCCACTGTCGGTTGATCCGTCATCATTGGATGGGTGCCGAAAAGCAGCATCTGTCTGTTTTATTGGATGATGGCACGGCGCCAGCTTTGCGGGCGGTTGCGTTTAATCTTGCTGGCACACCACTCGGCAAAGCCTTGCAAGATAATCCAGATCCAGGCCCAGTGATGGTGCTTGGTACTTTGCGCCCTGATAGTTTTCGCGGGGGTAGGAATGTGCAGTTCATGATAGAGGACATAGCCCTTAGCGTTTAAAGGATTAAGCAAATATCTAATTTTCACAGCAGCTGTTGCATTATCTGTTGATATTTTTTTCTTAAACGCAGATTTGCCCACTTGATTTCGTCAGCCTTTTTGAGTAGAAACTCACAAAACGGCTTGCGTCCCGTTCGTCTAGTGGTTCAGGACACCGCCCTTTCACGGCGGCAACACGGGTTCGAATCCCGTACGGGATGCCATTTTTAAATCCAACAAGCTCAATGGCAAGATGCCTTAACCGTTCAGCTATGTTAGCAGGATGGCCAAAATGGCTAATTTTATGCACCAGATAGTGCTTCAATTTGGTTTATGTCAAATTCGAGGATGACATTGTTTTGGTCCACCTCCAACCCTTAAAGTTTTTTGCACGGGTAATGTGAAGAATATGACAAGTGACTTTTCTAGTTTTGATGCGCTCGGTATAGCTGACATTCTTATAAATCGTTTATCTGAGCTTGGTATTGACGAACCTACACCTATCCAAAAACAAGCCATACCAGCTTTGTTATCTGGGCAGGATTTGATGGGCCTGGCCCAGACCGGTACAGGTAAGACAGCGGCTTATTTACTGCCCCTCATTCAAAAGCTCAGTGAAGAGAAGGGGGGCAAGTTGCCACGCCTCCCGCGTGTTTTAGTGTTGGCGCCGACAAGAGAGCTTGCGCATCAGGTATCTGTTAGTTTACGCGATTTCAGCCGTGGTATCACGCTTCGCTATGTTACAATTTGCGGCGGTGAGCGTTATAATTATCAGATATCTGCCTTGAAAAAAGGGGTGGATTTTATTGTTGCAACACCGGGCCGTTTTGAAGATTTAAAGGAACGCGGTGTTATCGACCTTTCCTCGATTGAGCATGTCATCCTAGATGAAGCAGATCAGATGATCGATTTGGGCTTTTATCCGGCAATTAAACGTATTTGCGCTAGAACGCCGCAGCCCCGCCAGACAATTTTCTTTTCCGCAACTATGTCTGCGGAAATGAAGGCCCTTTCAGATGAATTTCTTATAGATCAGGTGACCATTAAGATCGAAAGCAAAAACATCACCGCGGATACTGTTAGCCAACGTGCTATTATGGTGTCAGATGCCCTTAAACGCGAAACCTTAAGCAAGCTTTTAGAAGATGTGGAAGGGGATCAGGTTCTGGTATTTGTGGGGACTAAGCGCCGCGCTGATGCGCTAGGTCAGTTTTTATCTGCGCAAGATTATCAAGCCGATGTGCTACATGGAGATATGCGCCAAGCCATTCGCTCCAAAGTTTTGCGAAAGTTTAAATCTGGCCAATTGCAGGTGCTGGTGGCGACAGACGTTGCCGCTAGAGGCATCGATGTAGTCGGTCTGAACTGGGTTATCAATTACGATTTGCCGCAAATGCCAGAAATTTATGTCCACCGAATTGGT
>MDTG01006671.1_pt1 | contig 15931 bp, 17 predicted proteins | sample 811421 | NCBI WGS metagenome assembly MDTG01 (sample SAMN05326645, study PRJNA326480) | marine metagenome | isolation source: seawater | place: Pacific Ocean: South East | collected 2011 | reverse complement strand
CCTTCAAATGTCCCTGATAGAATTTTGACTCTATCATCTTCTTTTCTTTGTGTTGTAAATTTAGATTGACCTGGTTTTCTTCTATCAAGAAATTTCTGAATATATTCCTCATTTATTGCAATATTAGGAGGCACACCTTCAATGACACAACCTAAAGCCTCCCCGTGACTTTCTCCCCAAGTAGTCACTTTAAAGATTTCTCCAATTGAGCTTCCCGTCATTTATGTCTCTACAGAAATGTCAGGCGCATCAACAGATTTCATTCCTACGACATGATAACCGCAATCAACATGGATAACTTCACCTGTGACACCAGATGATAGATCTGATAACAAATAGATAGAATTTTTTCCAACTTCTTCTACTGATGTAATCCTCTTGAGTGGAGAGTTATATTCGTTCCATTTTAAAATATATCTAAAGTCAGAGATTCCTGAAGCAGCTAGGGTTTTAATTGGGCCTGCAGAAATTGCATTAACTCGTATATTTTTTTTCCCAAGATCAACCGCTATGTATTTTACACTTGTTTCTAAAGCTGCTTTTGCAATTCCCATTACATTATAATGTGGCATTACTCTTTCTGCTCCGAGATAAGATAAAGTTAAAATCTGTCCACCATATTTCATATAATGTTGAGCTCTTTGACATAAGGCTGTAAACGAATAGCATGATACATCTAGTGTTTTAATAAAATTTTCTCTAGACGTATTAACATAGTCACCTTTTAATTCATTTTTATCAGAAAATGCAATTGAGTGAACTAAAAAATCAAAGGATTCCCATTTCTTAGAAATGCTTTCAAAAAAATTATCTATACTTGATTCTGATGACACATCGCACTCAAAAATAAGATTTGAATTACACTGATTAGCTAATGGAGTTACTCTTTTTTTTATTGAATCATTTACATATGAGAATGCAAGCTCAGCCCCACATGAACTTATTTTCTCTGCTATCCCCCAGGCAATTGATTTTTCATTTGCAATCCCTAGAATAATTCCTTTTTTTCCTTCTAAGTTTATAATCGAGTTCATAGTTTAGTTCCCACCAAAATTTATTGATAAAAGATTTAATAAACTTATATTATATTTCTAAACAAAAAGATAGAATGAATCCTTTTAAAAAATTTGACTTGTGGTTTAATTTAGCCAAAAAAAAATATCCTTATGATCCCACAGCATTCGCTCTAGCAACTTCATATAAAGATAAACCTGTTGTTAGAATGGTTTTATTAAAGCTTATTTTAAAAGACGGTTACGTTTTCTTTACTAATCTAAAAAGTAAAAAGGGTAGAGATTTTAATTATAATAATAATCTTTCAATGTGCTTTTATTGGGAGACAATTAACAAGCAGATTAGAATTTTTGGAAAGGGAGAGGTGGTAGACTCAAAAATTTCTGATGATTATTTTTCTTCAAGACCAAGAGGGAGTCAAATTGGTGCGTGGGCTTCAAAACAATCGTCAGTTTTAAATTCAAAGAAACAACTTTTAGAAAAAGAAAAATTGTATACAAAAAGATTTGAGGGGATGACTGTTCCAAGACCAGATTACTGGGTTGGAATTAAAGTTGTGCCCAAAGAATTCGAGTTTTGGCAACAAGGAGATTTTAGGCTTCATGAAAGAGAGCATTATTCATTGAAAAAAAAATCCTGGGAAAAAAAGATTCTTTCTCCTTAGATTCTATTACGCTGCCTTCTTGATATTTAAATTTTTAAAAACGCAACTTAATGCTTCAACTAAATTCTTTATCATCTTTGAGGTATGTTGAGGCGAAGCTGTTATCCTCAACCTTTCTTTACCTCTGGGCACTGTAGGAAAGTTTATTGGTTGAACATAGATTTTGAAGTCATCTAAAAGTATTTGACTTGCTTTTTTACATAACAAGGGATCTCCAATCATAACAGGTACAATGTGACTGTCATTTTCAATAAATGGTATGTTATTTTTGTTCAAAGCAGTCTTCAACTCTTTAACAACTTTTAATAGCTTTTCTCTTTCATTAGAAGAAAATTTTAGGTGCCTTATTGAGGTGTAAGCTCCTGCAGCTATACAAGGGGGCAGGGAGGTTGTAAAGATAAATCCTGATGAGAAACTTCTTACAAAATCTATAGTTTCTTTTTTTCCAGTAATATAGCCACCAATAACACCAAATGCCTTTGCAAGTGTGCCTTGGATTATATCAATTTTATCCATAACACCGTCTTTTTCAGCGACTCCCGCTCCTCTTTTTCCATAAATGCCAACAGCGTGAACTTCATCTAAAAAAGTAAGGGCATTATACTTTTCCGCTAATTCAGTAATTTTCTTAATTGGAGAGAAATCCCCGTCCATTGAGTAAACTGATTCAAATGCAATAATTTTAGACTTAACATTTGAAAATTTTATAAGATTTTTTTCAAGATCTTCTAGGTCGTTATGTTTGAAGATTACTTTTTTTGCACCAGAATTTTTAATTCCTTGAATCATTGATGCGTGATTCTTTTCATCAGAAAAAAAAATACAGTCAGGAAGTTTCTTTCCAAGCGTGGATAGTGTTGCTTGATTTGCAAGGTATCCGGAGTTAAAAAGAAGCGCAGATTCTTTTTGATGAAGATAACACAACTCCCTTTCAAGCAAAACATGATAGTGGTTAGTTCCAGAGATATTTCTAGTACCACCAGATCCTGCACCAACTTTTCTTAACGCATCATTCATGCTATCTAAAACAACTTTGTTCTGACTCATTCCTAAATAATCATTGCTACACCATACAGTAACCTCTGAAACGGAATTATCTTTGTAGTTTAACGCAAGTGGAAAATTACCAGCTAATTTTTCAAGATCAGCGAAAATCCTGTAATTCCCCTCAGTCTTAAGACTGTCTAAGCTATTTTTAAAAAATTCTCTGTAATCAGTCATTTTTCACAAAATTTAAAGCCACTGAGTTTATACAGTATCTTCTATAATATGGTTCTGGCCCATCATCAAACACATGACCCAGATGCGCTTTGCAATTATAACATCTAACTTCAATTCTTTGCATACCAAATGAATTATCAACCAGCTCCTCAACTGAATCATCATTGAAGCAAGAATGGAAACTTGCCCAGCCAGTTGAGGATTTAAATTTATGTATAGATTTAAATAAATTGGATCCGCAACAAACGCACGTGTAGGTGCCTTCTTCAAAGAAATTAAAAAATTTTCCAGTAAATGGTGGTTCAGTAGCAGAGTTTTGTGTTACATTGAATGCTAGTTCTGAAAGCCTTGATTTTAAATCTGTTTTCCTCATACTTAAACATATAATAACGTAATTTTAAAATAAAATAAAAATTTTTTGTAGTTAATGACTTTATGATAATAATTTTTGGTGCTGGAATTGTTGGCCTTTTTACTGGGTATAATTTACTTAAAAGAGGAAAGGAAATAAAAATAATAGATACTCATACTATTAAAGCAAATTCTACAGATGCTTCTGTAGGTATGCTTGCTCCTTACATCGAGGCAAAACCGGGTGAAAGAGAACTTTTAGATTTAATGTTAGATTCAAAAAAGATTTGGAAAGAATTAGAACTTAATAAGAAAGTTAGTAGATGTATAGATTTAAAACCAAATAGTTCACTAATGATTGGATTAAATCAAGATGACGAAGAGAAATTAAAATTTAAAAAAAAATTTTTTGAAAAATTTGGATTCGAAACTTTTTTATTGGATGATAGGGAAACATTGGAACTTGAACCATCTTTAAATTCTAACATTCACTGCTCTTTATTGTGCAAAAATCAAGATCAAGTCAATTCAAATCTTTTGAAGAGTTTTTTAATAAAAGAGATTGAAAAAATGGGAGGAGAAATTTTATACCAAGAAAAAATAAATAAAATTTTATTAAAAAAAAAGACAGTTTCTTTCAACAATTCATCTATGCAGTTTGAAAAAATAGTTATTTGTTGTGGTGCTTGGAGCAATGAGATTATCTATAATTCATTTGGTTTAAAATTACCTCTTACGCCACTCAAAGGTTTATCAATATTGGTGAAGTCTTCCAAAAATAGTTTTTCTCATAACCTATGGTATAGGAATATTTATATCGCACCCAGAAGAGAGGATGTGCTTGCAATTGGTGCTACGGAAGAGGACAGAGGTTTTGACGATTCAATTAAAATGGATGAATTGTACTATCTCACTAATTCAATGTGGGAAAGTTTTACAAAACTTGAGTCTCTAGAATTAAAAGAAATTAGAGTTGGAATAAGGCCAGCAGTAATTGACGGTAATCCAATAATTGGAAATCTCAAAGATGTCTCATCAGATGTGATTTGTAACTTTGGACACTATAGACACGGCATATTATTAGCACCAATTTCAGCTGAAATTGTGACGAGATATGTTTTTGAAGAGAAAGTTTCAGACCAATTTAATTTTTTTTCTCCTAGCAGATTTAATTTATAGTTTTTTAGGTTATCATTCAAATAATGTCTGAAATCAAAAAAAAATATAATATCAATGGAAAAGATTATTTTTGTAAACTCCACAAGCCATTTTTACATGAGTTATTAAGAACCTTTTTGAATAAGAAAGTTAATCAGAATTATAGGATTGCTGTTGCCGTAAACGATGTTTTGATAGAAAAAAAGGAATGGAAAAAAAAAAAGATTTTTCATGAGGATAGAATTGAAATAGTAACACCATTTTTTGGAGGTTAATTATCGCATGGAATTAGATGAGTTGAAATTAGATGGAAAAATTTTTAAATCAAGGTTAATTATGGGCACGGCCCTTTTCCCAAATATTGATGTTTTAAATAGATCCTTAGAATCTTCAGGTACTGAGATAATAACCTTGGCAATTAGAAGACTAAACCTTACAAATGACGATAACTTCATGGCACAGATTAAAAAAGGATACAAACTTTTGCCCAATACAGCTGGATGTTTTACTAAGAAAGAAGCTGTGTTAACTGCTGAATTAGCAAGAGAAATGCTGGAAACCAATTGGATTAAACTTGAACTTATCAGTGATCAAGAAATGCTTTTACCAGATCCGATTGAGCTTTTTGAAGCGTGTAAAGAATTAATAAAAAAAAAATTTAGGATTTTTGCTTACTGCTCTGACGATCCAGTATTATGTAAACGACTGGAAGATCTTGGTTGTGAGGCAGTAATGCCACTTGTTTCCCCAATAGGTTCAGCACTTGGCGTAAGAAATGAGCATAATTTAGAAATTATTAGGAAAATGTGTTCAGGCAATATCTTTGTAGACGCAGGGATCGGTAGGCCGAGTGATGTTGTAAAAATCATGGAACTAGGTTTTGATGGTGTTCTCTTAAACTCATCAGTTGCAAGATCTTTAGACCCTATTGAAATGTCAGAGGCAATGAAATTAGCGGTTATATGTGGAAGAAAGGGATTTAATTCTGGGATGATTGAGAAAAGAAAATTAGCTTGCGGAAGTACAAGTTTCAAAGGAAAGATCTCTAATTTTTAATATTTCTTTGAGATAGAAAATTTTCTACCACATTAATATCATCTTTAGAAAGAATTCTTCTTTTTTTTGCAACATCTAAAACAAATTTCCAGTTGGTTAAGAAGGTTACATCGATTTTCTTTTTTTTAAATGTATAATGCTTGTTAATTATCCCGTAATTAAAGATTACAAAAATTCCTTGAATTTTTGCGCCCACAGCTTCAATAGCCTCCAAAAATCTTAACTTGCTTCCACCATCAGTCATTAAATCTTCAACTAATAGCACCTGATCATTTTTATTGATAATACCCTCTATTTGCGAATTTTTACCAAATTTTTTTTTTTCTTTCCTTATGTAAGTCATTGGTAAATTTAATTTTTCAGAAAAAAAAGCCGCAAAAGGGATTCCCGCAGATTCTCCACCTGCGATTGAAGATATTCTATTAAAATTTTTGTCTTTGCTTAGTTTTTCTATTCCTAGATTTATAAGTTTTTTTCGTTCTTTTGGAAAAGATATTATTCTTCTGCAATCACAATATATTGGACTTTTTTTGCCAGAAGTTAATTTGAATTGTTTTTTCGGACTAAAATTTATACACTTCAGATCTAATAAAATTTCGGCAGCAATTAGGGAGCTATGTTTTGTCATAATCTATTTTTACAATGATTTTAAAAGAGTTATTAAATTTCTTATTGGTTTGGATTTCTCTTAACACAAATTATGAGACTAGTAAATTTGATTTTCCTATACATGTGGTGAAACCAGGGGTTATTCAACAAATGGTTTGTGGGGGTAAGTGTCCCGTTGTTGCCTATTTTGCAGAAGATGAGGGGATTTTTATACCTGAAATGAACCTAAAAAATATTTGTAACCAATCTATATTACTGCATGAAGTTATCCACGCTCTTCAGATTAATTCCAATTTAAATCATGCCTTTAAGGAAAAAGAAGCCTATGAATTACAAAATAAATTTTTAGAGGAATTATCATTAAAAAATGATATGATAAAAATTTGGAATGTAAAAAAATGTCGATCAGATTCGTCAAACAATTTATTTTAGTGGAGTGAAACATGAGTGATTATAAAACAGACCTTGAAATTGCGAGGGAGGCTAATAAAGACCCTATTTCGAAGGTCGCATTAGAAAAGCTTTCCATTGATGAGGGCAGTTTAGTGCCATTTGGACATTATAAAGCGAAGCTTAGTTCGGATTACATAAATAAATTAGAATCAAATGACAATGGGAAATTAATTTTAGTTACTGCAATGACTCCAACTACCGCAGGTGAAGGTAAGACCACAACTTCTGTAGGACTAACTGATGGGCTAAATTATATTGGAAAAAAAGCCATGGTTGCCCTAAGAGAACCTAGCTTAGGTCCCTGTTTTGGTATGAAAGGTGGGGCTGCTGGTGGAGGGTATGCTCAAGTGGTTCCCATGGAGGACATCAATCTTCACTTTACGGGAGACTTTCACGCCATTACTTCTGCACACATGCTATTATCTGCTATGGTTGACAATCACATTTATTGGAATTTGGAACCAAAAATTGATAGTAGAAGGGTCACTTGGAGAAGGGTTGTGGATATGAACGATAGGGCACTAAGATCGATTACAAATTCATTAGGAGGAATCTCTAATGGTTTTTCAAGAGAAGATGGCTTTGATATCACCGTTGCATCCGAGGTTATGGCAATTTTGTGTTTATCAAAGAATTTTGATGACTTAACTTCAAGGCTAGGAAAAATAATAGTTGGTTATTCTAGAGATTTAGAACCGATTTTATGTAAGGATATTAAAGCTGATGGAGCAATGTCAGTTTTATTGAAGGACGCACTTCAACCAAACCTTGTCCAAACACTTGAAAATAATCCAGCTTTTATTCACGGGGGTCCATTTGCAAACATAGCACATGGTTGTAATACTGTGATTGCAACTAAGACAGCCCTAAAACTATCTGATTATGTTGTAACCGAAGCAGGTTTTGGCGCAGACTTAGGTGCAGAAAAATTTTTAAATATTAAATGTAGGAAATCTGGTTTGAAACCATCCTGTGCAGTTGTGGTTGCTACTGTTAGAGCGCTAAAACTTCATGGGAATTCTGATCCAAAGAAATTAGGTGATGAAAACCTTAAAGCAGTGGAGGATGGCATGCCGAACTTATTGAGGCATATAGAGAATTTATCAAAATTTGGAATTCCTACAGTAGTTGCCTTGAACAGGTTTCCTACTGATTCAGAAAATGAGATAACTAAGGTGCAAGATATTTGTAAAAATATAGGAGTGAATGCAATTCTTGCTGAGCATTGGAAAAATGGAGGTGCTGGTGCTGCGAAACTTGCTGAGTCAGTCATAGATACAATTGAAAATAAAAGCTCAAATTTAAAATTTTTATATAATGACAATGATGCTCCCAAACAAAAAATTGAAACTATTGCTAGGGAAATTTATAGGGTAGGAGCAGTAAGTTTTTCACCTGCAGCATCAAAAAAGTTAGAAGAAATTTCTAGGCTTGGATATGATCATTTTCCAGTTTGTATGGCAAAAACTCAGTATAGCTTTAGTACAGACCCTCAAAAAAAATGTGCTCCGGAAAATCATGATATGCAAGTAAGAGAAATAAGGCTCTCTGCTGGAGCAGAGTTCATAGTTGCCATTGCTGGAGATATTATGACAATGCCCGGTTTACCAAAAAAACCAGCTGCTTATGAAGTCTGTATTGATTCAAAAGGAGATATTCAAGGTCTCTTTTAATTTTTTTGTTTGTATATTTGCAAAAATTTCTTCTGTACAATCTTGCTTGAAAACATTTTTAATACAAGCCTTCTTCCATTTCTTCCGTAAAATCCTGCTAGCTTTTTATTGTCCAGAATTTTTTCAATGGCATTTGCCAGAGAAATATGATCTTTAACCGGAACTAATAAACCATTATATTCGTTTATACAAATTTCATTGCACCCTGCTGTGTCAGATGTAATTATTGGTAATTCACAGCTAGCTGCCTCTAAAAGTGCCTTTGGAAGACCTTCTCTATATGATGGGAGCACTGCAATTTTTGATTTTTGAATAAATGGAATCACATTTTCTTTTTTTTTTTCCCATCTGATTAAGCCTTGATCTTGCCATCGTTTAATTTTATCCAATTCAACGCATGACCTATTTTTAGGATCTGGAGAACCAAGAACTAATGCTGATATTGATCTTTTTTTCCTTATTTTTTTTATAGCTTCAATGAGTTCGATAAACCCTTTATCATAAAGTATTCTAGAATGAAAAATTAAATCAAAAATTTTTGTGGTTCTTTTTTTTATGAACTTATTGGTATCAACTCCTGAACCTTTTATAATTGAGATTTCTGAATTTTTTAGTTTCAAGTATTTTACAATAATTTTCTTATCCTCATTATTTTGAAAAATAAAATGAGAATTTTTTTTTGATAAAAATATCTTCAGTAAAAATAGGTAAGCCTTTTTAATAAGTTTTGTTGACCCTTTCTCATCGATAAAAAGATACCCAAGCCCTACTACACACAACATAATTTTAGCTTTCTGAATATATGGAGAAAGTAATGATGTGTATAGTATTGGTTTTAGAGCTATACTTTGAATAATATCTGGTTTAAAGTTAAATACCATCCTAGCAAACTTAACTAAGCAAAACAGCTCCTTGAGTGGATTAATTGATTTTCTGTCGAAATTTAAATTTGATGTCTTAAAACCATAGGATTTAATTTTTTCTTCATTTTTGGAGAATTTGCAAATTACCAAGACTTCAAACTTATTTTTTACTGCAGATTTTGCTTGATCTAATTTATGTGTTAGGAAATAATCATCTTCGCTTAAGAAGTATAGTAGTTTTTTTTTTTTCATATTAGTCAGAGATGTTATATTATATTATTTTTGGAATTATTTTAGCAACAATTTTACTTGCATTCTTGGTTAATCTTGTCCACTCATCTCGTGAGCAATTCAAAAAAAGGCTTAAATTAACATTTTTATTTATAATTCTGGTAGTTATAATTTTAATTATGACTAGATTTCCTCAGGTCATCTCAGTAATACCTGCAATTTTTCTAATTTTATACAGATGGAGATTTTTAATAAATTTCTTAGCAAAAATATTTCTTCTAAAAAATTTTAAAAAACCATCATTTTCTAAAACTTTGGATAAAAGAGAGGCATTAGAAATTCTAGGCTTGAATAATAACGCTTCTAAAAATGAAATTTTAAAAAGATATCAAGAACTCATGAAAATTAATCATCCTGACAAGGGCGGATCAGAATGGATTACGAAGAAATTAAATCAGGCTAGAGAGACTCTTTTAGGTTGAGATTTTTTTTTTTTTCTTTAACCTTAATTTTTTATGAAAAAACAAGTTAAGAAAGCAATTTTTCCAATTGCTGGACTTGGAACAAGATTTCTTCCAGCAACAAAGAGTATCCCAAAAGAAATGTTAATTATTCTAGATCGTCCAATTCTTGAGTGGGCTGTAATAGAGGCGTCAATTTCTGGGATAGAAGAAATGATATTTGTCACATCATCAAAAAAAAATTCAATTATTGAACACTTTGATAAATCCATTATTTTAGAAGATTTATTGAAAAAAAAAAAAAAAGAGACAAACTTTCTCTTATACAAAGCCAAAATAAATTAGGAAGTTTTTCATATATTGTTCAGGATGAACCAAAAGGTTTAGGACATGCGGTATGGTGTGCGAGAAAATTAATTGAAAAAGATGAAAACTTTGCGGTAATATTGCCTGATGATATAATTTTGTCAAATAAACCTGCCATAAAACAGTTAATTGATGTTTCTCAAAAAACAAAGGGAGGCTCTGTTGTTGCTCTCGAGAAGGTTCAGAAAAAAGAAGTTTACAAGTATGGAGTAATAGACCCCAAAGAAAAATTCAATGGTTTTTACTCGATAAACGATCTCGTTGAAAAACCCAAACCAGAAAAAGCACCGTCAAATTTATCTGTTGTTGGGAGATATTTATTAAATTCGAAAATATTTGATAAACTTGATAAGCAAAAAAAGGGTCACGGTGGGGAGATACAGCTTACTGATAGTTTGGTTTCATTAATTGATATGCCAGGGTTATTTGGTGTTGAATTAAAGGGAAATAGATTTGACTGTGGAAGTAAATTAGGATTTATAGAGGCAAATCTTAATTTTGGCCTCAAAGATAAAGAAATAGATAGTAGTTTAAGAAAGATAATTAGAAACTTATGAAAATTACAATAGTAGGAACTGGTTATGTGGGTTTAGTTTCAGGAGCATGTTTTGCAGAATTTGGCGTAAATGTTATTTGTGTTGATAAAGACATACAAAAAATTAAGAAACTGAAAAAAGGAATTATTCCAATATATGAACCTGGGTTAAAAGAACTAGTTCATAAAAATATTTCAGAAAAAAGATTATTTTTTGAATCTAGTCTTTCTAAATCGGTGAAGGACTCTTCTGCAATTTTTATTGCCGTTGGCACTCCTTCTAGACGAGGAGATGGTCACGCTGATTTGAGATACGTTTTTTCAGCTGCTGAAGAAATTGCATTAAATCTCAAACATTATGCAGTTATAGTGAATAAATCTACTGTACCCATCGGAACTGGAAAAAAAGTGATGGAAATTATAAGAAAAACAAACCCTAAACTTAGGTTTGATGTGGCATCAAACCCAGAGTTTCTGAGAGAAGGTTCTGCCATAAATGATTTTATGAGACCTGACAGAGTTGTAATTGGTTGTGAAGGAAGTAGGGCAAAAGCTATATTAAAAGAATTGTATAGACCTTTATACCTTTTGGAGACCCCTATGTTATTTACTAAAAGAGAAACAGCAGAATTGATTAAGTATGCGGCTAACTCTTTTTTAGCCACCAAAATAACTTTTATAAATGAAATATCAGATCTTTGTGAGAAAGTTGGGGCAAATGTGAGGGATGTTTCGATAGGAATTGGGTTAGATGGCAGAATAGGAAAGAAATTTTTGCATCCAGGGCCAGGTTACGGAGGTTCATGTTTTCCGAAAGATACACTCGCTTTAGTAAAAACTGCGCAAGACTATAAGTCTCCATTAAAACTTATAGAACATGTTGTGGAAAGTAATAAAAAACGAAAAAAATCTATGTTTAAAAAAATACTAAGAGCTTTACCAAAAAGTAAAGATTGTAAAACTGTTTGTATATTAGGTCTTACTTTTAAACCAAATACGGATGATATGAGAGATAGCCCGAGTTTAGATATAATCCCGTCTCTTATCAAAAAAAATTGCAATGTAAAAGTTTACGATCCAGAAGGAATGAATGAAGCAAAAAAATACCTGTCAAACTACAAAAAAAAGATTTCATGGTGTAAGGATCCATATGATGCATCAAAAAATGCTAATGCCCTGGTGATTTTGACTGAATGGAATCAATTTAGAGCATTGGATTTATCCAAACTCAAAAAATTATTAAAAACAAAAATTATTATAGACTTAAGAAATATTTATAATGCAGAAGAAATTAAGAGTGAGGGATTTCAATATCATTCTATTGGTAGGGGTCAGTCGTAATGAAAATTGATCATAGTTTCCATAAAACTATTATAAGATCTTACGATATAAGGGGAATATTCAACAAAACTTTGTTTCAAAAGGATGCTTGGGTAATAGGACATTTATTTGGATCAAAAATAGGTAAAGGCAATATTATAAATGTTGGTTATGACGGTAGACTATCATCAGTTGTGTTGAAAGATAGTCTCATTCAAGGCATATTGGAATCAGGAGCAAACGTTTGTGAGGTTGGATTGGTTCCAACGCCGCTTCTTTATTTTTCATGTATAAAAAACAACTCAAAAGGCGGTATCATGGTAACAGGGTCCCATAATCCAAAGGATTATAATGGGTTTAAGTTTGTATTAAATAATTTACCTTTTTATGGAGATGACCTTAGAAGTTTAGCAAGGAGTAATGTTTCCTCATCTAAGGAAGTAGGTGAGATGACAAAATTTAATTTTTGTGAACCCTACATAATAAATTTATTTAAAAATTTTTCACAAAAAAAAAATATTAATATCGTCTGGGATTCAGGTAATGGTTCCTCTGGTAATATAGTAAAAAAAGTAGCATCAAAAATTAGTGGAAAACAAAAATTACTTTTTTGTGAAATTGATGGAAATTTTCCTAATCACCATCCTGACCCCTCGGATCCTGAAAATCTAAGTTTTTGTAGAAAAGAAATAATTGATAATAATTTTGACCTGGGAATCGCGTTCGATGGAGATGGGGATAGGATTGGAGTTGTTGATGACAAAGGAAGAATAATTCCTGGCGATATATTGCTTTTAATTCTTGCAAAGGATTTAATCATGAAAAAAAATAAGGCATTAGTCATTGGAGACGTGAAATGTAGCCAGGTTCTTTTTGATGAAGTTGAAGCACTAGGTTCTAAATCCATAATTTCAAAAACCGGTCATAGTCATGTAAAAATTAATATGAAAAAGTATAATGCAGATATAGCTGGTGAAATGAGTGGTCACATTTTTTATAGAGAAAACCATGGATTTGACGATGCTTTGTTTGCAGCATTACAATTAGTAAAGATCCTTGCCAATTCAGATATGAAATTATCCGAATTAGTTGACAAAGTTCCCAATGTATTTAATACACCAGAGATAAGATTAGACTGCGATGATGAGAAAAAATTTGAACTCATTGAAAACATATCAATAAGTCAAAAAAGAATAGGAAAAAAAATTATCGATGTTGACGGATTAAGAGTGATTTCAAAAGACGGATGGTGGTTGTTAAGAGCTTCTAATACTCAACCAAGTATTGTTTTAAGATGTGAATCCAAAACTTCAAGTGGTCTTTCAAAACAATTAAAAGAGGTAAAAAGTGTTATCAAAGAATTTGATTTGCGGATTTCTGAGAAAATTATAGTTGAAAATTAATGTAGATTTTTCTAATTTATATATTAGAGAATTCATTATGACCGGCAATAATAAAAGCAGTTCAACAGATACAATTACTCAAGAGAAAGTAGAACTAAAAAAACCCAAACTCTATAAGGTTATTTTATTGAATGATGATTACACACCTATGGAATATGTGGTAAAGTTACTTAAAATTGTTTTTCGAAAGAGTGAAGGTGAGGCTGTTAATATTATGCTTATGGTTCATAAAAAAGGTTCCGGTGTATGTGGAATTTTTACAAAGGAAATCGCTGAGACCAAGGTAGAAACGGTTTTAAAAATGGCAAAAAGCGACCAACATCCACTTAAATGTATTATGGAGGCAGATTAATGATTTCTGACGAGTTAGAAAAAACACTTCAAAGAACACAAAAATACGCAAGATCTTTTAACCATCAGTATATGACATTAGAGCATCTTTTAGTATCAATGTTAGATGATGAGGACGTAATAAAGGTGATGAGTGCATGCAACATTGATATTAAAACTTTGAGGAGTAATTTAGAAAAATTTGTTGAGGTGAATTTAAAAGACCTCATATCAATTTCTGCCAAAAATGAAATCAAACCGACTTTGGGTTTTCAAAGGGTTATTCAACGAGCTGTAATACATGTTCAATCTTCTGGCAAAGAAGAAGCCAATGCAGCTAACGTGTTAGTAGCAATTTTCAGTGAAAGAGAATCTCATGCAGTCTATTTTCTTCAACAGTTGAATCTAAATAGATTAGACGTAGTAAACTTTTTGTCTCATGGTATTGAAATTCAAAAAGACGAAGATGCATTGCATGATTTAAACGATGACGATCCTAATGTAAGTCAAACTAAAGATTCAAACGATGTTATCGAAAATTATTGTGTAAATTTAAACAAGAAAGCAATCGAAGGAAAAATTGATCCGATAATTGGTCGAAACAAAGAGATCAATAGAACAATACATGTTTTAGCCAGAAGAAATAAAAATAACCCAATCTTCGTTGGGGACCCCGGGGTAGGTAAGACTGCATTAGCAGAGGGTTTGGCGCTCAAAATTACTAAAAAAGAAGTTCCATCCATCTTGTTAGAGTCAAAGATTTACTCACTTGATCTGGGAGCATTGTTAGCAGGTACAAAGTTTAGGGGTGATTTTGAAGAAAGATTAAAAAAGGTTATAGATTTTTTTCAAAAGTTCGAAAATTGTATTTTATTCATTGATGAAATTCATACACTTATTGGAGCTGGGGGAACAAGTTCTGGTTCTATGGATGCGTCTAATATATTAAAACCTGCTTTAACTAAAGGTAATTTCAAATGCATTGGGTCAACAACTTATAGTGAATACCGAAATTATTTCGAAAAAGATAGAGCATTGTGTAGAAGGTTTCAAAAGATTGATGTAGACGAACCTTCAATTGAAGATTCGGTAAAAATAATTGATGGTGTAAAAATTTACTATGAAAATTTTCATGGTGTTGAATTTGACGAAGATTGTTCGAATGAAGCTGTAAATTTATCAAAAAAATATTTAATTAATTTAAAATTACCAGATAATGCTTTAGACGTAATGGATGAAACTGCTGCTGCAATAAAAATAAATGAAAAAAGACCACAAAAAAAAATAAGCAAAGCTGATATTCAACATACTGTCGCTAAAATAGCCAATATTCCTGAAAATTCTGTTAAATCAGATGATAAGGTCAAACTAAAGAATCTTGAAAGAGATTTGAGGACATTGATATTTGGTCAGGACAAAGCAATAAAGGTAGTGTCAGCAGCCATAAAATTATCAAAAGTTGGTTTGAGAAATAAAGAAAAACCTATAGGCTCTTTTTTATTCTCAGGGCCCACTGGTGTTGGTAAAACTGAACTAACAAAGCAATTGGCCAATATAATGAAGATGAATTTTATTAGGTTCGATATGTCAGAGTATATGGAAAGACACAGTGTTTCAAAATTGATTGGTGCGCCTCCTGGTTACGTTGGTTTTGATCAAGGAGGTCTCCTTACTGATTCTGTTGACAAGAACCCTTACTCAGTAGTCTTATTGGATGAGATTGAAAAAGCTCATCCAGAATTATTTAATATTTTACTTCAAGTTATGGATTACGGTAAACTTACAGATCATCTTGGGAAAAAGGTTGATTTCACAAATGTAATTTTGATTATGACAAGTAATATTGGAGCTGAAGATATTGTTAAAGAAAATGTTGGTTTTTTAGGTGAAAATAGCATCAATGATAACAAGAAAGCTATAACTAAATTTTTTAGTCCAGAATTTAGAAATAGACTAGACTCGATTGTAAATTTCGAAATGTTAAATAAACAAAATTCTATTAAAGTTGTTGAAAAGTTCTTAATGGAATTGGAATTAATGCTAATTGATAAAAATATAACATTGAGCATTGGTGAGAAAGCAAAATCAAAATTGTTAGATCTCGGATTTGATATGGTTAATGGTGCTAGACCAATGGCAAGAGTGATTGAGGACAAGATAAAAATACCACTTGCGGATCTTTTACTTAAGAAAAATAGTAAGCTTGAAAGCATTAAGATAGAT
>MDTG01254861.1_pt1 | contig 15932 bp, 8 predicted proteins | sample 811421 | NCBI WGS metagenome assembly MDTG01 (sample SAMN05326645, study PRJNA326480) | marine metagenome | isolation source: seawater | place: Pacific Ocean: South East | collected 2011 | reverse complement strand
CGTGTTCAGCAGATTGCAGGTATGCCTGTGATCATGAGCAACAACATTTCACAGGAGAACAAACCTCCAGGTGGAGCTGATGCTAATGAATTAGGTGGATCTAATAACACCTATGCTGGTGACGATAGTAAGACTATTGGTTTAGTCTTCCATAAGTCAGCAGTTGGTACAGTGAAACTCATGGACATGACTACTGAAATCAGTGGAAGTGACTATGGAATTATGTATCAAGGTACATTGATGGTTGCGAAATATGCTCTTGGTCATGGAATCCTAAGACCAGAAGCAGCAGCTACAATTAAGTTGTCTGCATCTTAACCACATGCGAAGAGTATCAATCTGGGATGGGTTGGTACTCTTCTTTTTCTTTAGGTATTAAATATGGAAAGCAAAAAAAAGAAAAAACCTCAAACAATTGCAGATCTTTATTTAAGATTTGAATATCCAAAAAAGAAATGGAAAGGATGGGAATATTACGAAGGAACAAAGAAACAAAGAGATCAAGAAGATAAACACAACAAATATCTAAAAGAAAAAGGAATTGATAAGCTTAAACTACATAGCAAGTGGAACACGAGGAACGTTTAATGGCTACAGCAACAACAGAACTAGAAGCAGTAAACACCATGCTTTCAAGCATAGGTGAATCTCCTGTTAACACCTTGGTTGGTAGCTTGGGTGTTGATGCAAAGATGGCACAAACAATTTTGAAAGAGATTAATAAAGATGTTCAATCAGAAGGATGGCACTTCAATACAGAAATAGATTTAACCTTAACAAGAGATGCTTCTAAGCAAATTACTTTGTCTAGTAATACGTTAAGAGTTGATCCTAATATCCATGACCATGCATCAGTTGATGCTGTTCAAATTGGTTTAAAACTATATGACCGTAAAAAACATACGTATGAATTTGATGAAGATTTGATTTGTACTGTTGTTTACTTTAGAACTTTTGATGAAATACCTGAACCTGCTAGACGTTATGTAATGATCAAAGCTGCAAGAATCTTTATTGATCGCATGGTAGGAGATGATGGATTAAGAACTTTTACACAACAAGACGAAATAAGATCAAGATCAATATTAATGGAAACAGATTATTCAAATGCAGATCATAATATTTTAAGAGGTGATCCAGCATCTACTACTGTCTTTAATACATACTCTCCTGCCAGTGCTTTAATTCGTTAATCATGGGTCTTATTACTCAATCTATACCTACTCTTTTAAGAGGGGTTTCACAAGCTTCTGACACACAAAAGCAGTCAGACCATGCTGGTATTCAAATAAATTTTGTTAGCAGTCCTACAGAAGGACTCAAGAAAAGATCAGGAGCACAATATATAGCAACATTACAATCTTCAACGATGGGTAATGTACATATACAAACAATTAATAGAGATGAAACTGAAAGTTATATAGCTGTTTTTGGTGATCAAACCTTAAAAATTTTTAACGCTAAAACTGGAATATCTATTGGGTGTGAAACTCCTGATGGTACAAGCTATTTAGACACAACTATAGAAAGAGAAGAAATAAAAACTGTTAGTATTGCTGACTATACTTTTGTTCTTAATGTAAATAAAACAGTAGCAATGACTGCTGATGTCAGTGCTGGTGCCAACAATGGAGCATTAGTTTTCTTTAATCAAGTTTCAGATAAAACTTATTACACAATAACTGTAAATAATACAATAGCTGTACATGATACAAACAATGATGATCCATTAAGTACGAATACAATAGCGACAGGAATAAAAGATAAATTATTAGGTCAAAACGGTAAAAGTCCTGATTCTGGAAGTGCTTTAACAGGTTTTACTATTGTTCAAAATGGACCTGTTTTATGGATAAAAAAAGACGATAACACTGATTTTGGTATTGATACGCATGACACTCAAGGTAATTCACAAATAACATTAGTTAAAAACTCTATTCAAAATTTTACTGATCTTCCAATTGTTGCTCCTAATAATTTTGTTGTTGAAGTTAAAGGAAGCGACAGTACAAAATTTGATAATCATTACGTTAAGTTTGTAACAAATAACGGTGGTACTTTTGAACAAGGTCAGTGGGAAGAAACATTAAAACCAGGAATACAATTTAAATATAATTACTCAACAATGCCTCATGTTCTGATAAGAAAATCAGATGGTCGTTTTATATTTACACAGGCCGATGGAGGTACTCATACTCTTTACGATAAAACAGGTACTTACTCACAGGCAAATAATGTTGTAACTGTTACTTCTACTAATCATGGATTTTCAACAGGGAATCAAGTTGCTTTAATTTTTACATCTGGTAGTGGTATCAATGCTACAACTGCCGTCACAGTTACAAATGCAAATACGTTTACTTATAATGCTACTGATGGCAATTTTGCTTCAGGTGCTAACGTAATTTTTGGAACACCAAATACAGAAACTTTACCAAAATGGAGTGACAGGACAGTTGGTGATTTAGATACTGCGCCTAATCCTTCTTTCGTTGGTCAGGAATTAAATAACATTTTCTTCTTTAGAAATCGATTAGGTTTTCTTGTTGATGATGACGTAATTCTTTCAAGAGTTGGAGACTATTTTAATTTTTTTCCTGAAACAGTAACGACAATTATTGATAGTGATCCTATTGATATAACAGCTTCTCATACAGAAATTTCTATATTAAAACATGCAATAACAATGGGAGAAGAATTAATTCTTTTTTCAGAAAAAGCACAGTTTATACTGAAAGCATCTGATGACACATTGACACCTAAAACAGCATATATAGCGGTAGCTACAGAGTTTAATAATAATACAAAAGCTAGTCCTGTCAGTTCAGGTAATAGTGTTTATTTTTTAACACGGAAAGGCGAATATTCAGGGATTAGAGAATACATAAAACAACCAGGAGTTGAAGTAAAAGATGCAAGTGATATAACAATACATGTACCTAAATATATACCTGGTAGTGTTTATAAAATGACTACTTCTAGCAGTGAAAATCTTCTTGCATTATTGCCTAATAAACAAGGGCAATTTAGTGGGAAAAGTTTTAGTAAAACTTCAGACCAAGATGAAGATAGTATTTATATAAATCGTTGGTTATATGGTGAAAACTTTAATAAGGTTTTAAACTCTTGGTTTAGAATGCATTTTGAAGCTTCTTACAAGATTATCAATATAGATTTTATTGATTCTGATTTATTTGTTGTTGTAGAAAGTGCTACTGAAACGGTTTTATTAAAAGTACCATTTGAATCTAAACATCAAGATCCTCACGTTACATCAGGAGAAGATACTGCTTGTGAATTTCATTTAGATTTTAAAGTAACAGAAGCTACAACAGGTGTTTCTATTACTTATGACAGTACTACTAAACTTAGTACTTTTACTTTTCCTTATAAGTTATATAAAACACCTACAATTATTGGAAGATTTTTAGATGATGGTTCAAATGGTGGCACAGTAGAAACAAGTACCTATGTAGATGACAAAGGTAATACAAAGACATTAAAACCAGGTCAAACCATTACAACTTCTACTATTGCTTTTAACAATTATGGAATTAGTTCTGTAGTTACAGCAACAGGCGACTATAGAAATTCAAAAGTAATGATGGGATATGTAATACCTTCTGTATATCTTTTCCCTTCACAAAAGCTAATAGATCAAAAAAACAATGCTCCTATCTTAGGAGGTAGGTTTCAACTGCTTCATTTTTATTTAAAATATGAAAAAACAGCAAGCTTTGAAATAAGTGTAAAAGATTCAGGAGGTAATTTTCATTCTTATAATTTTTCTCCAAATGTATTAGGAGTTAGATATACAAGAGGTGCTACAGGTAGTGCAATTCAAACATTAAATAATTTAAAAATACAAAAAGGAGTTTTTAAATTTCCTGTAATGACTAAAGCAGATCAAGCTCAAATTTTTATTCTTAGTAATTCTTTTTTACCAGCACAATTTCTTAGTGCAGAATATGAAGCAATGTACCATTCAAGATCTAGAAGAATTTAATGGCATATCTAAGAAAATCTAATTTATCTGACCTTACTTATGTCTGTAACCATTTAAGAATTTTAGATAAAATAGAAGCTTGGTATCAAACAGGTCAACAACCAGAAGAAGCATTAAGGCTTACTTATTTATTTACAGAAAAGAATTTAGCTATTGCTGGTGATGAAGATCAACCAATAGGTTTATGTGGTGTATGCAGCGATGGAACTATATGGATGGTTGGTACAGATGAACTAACAAGTAAAAGAAGTTATAGGGTTGACCTGATTAAAAAAGGAAGGGAATGGGTAGACAGTCTATTGAAAACTTATAACGTCTTATATAATTATGTATATGCGGAGAATACTTCTGCTATCAAATGGTTAAAGGCTTTAGGGTTTACGTTTGTTAAGTTGCACCCTGAATACGGCCACCTAAAAAAACCGTTCTATGAGTTTGTGAGGATCGTCTAAATGTGTGTTCTGAGTGCTCTTACTCCTCTTCTTGCTAGTAGTGCAGCTCCAGTTTTAGTTCCTTTAGCTAATGCGACAGCTGTTGCAGGCACAGCTGGTGCTACTACTGGAGGAGGTTTATTTGGTACAAGTTTCTTAAGCAGTCTGGGACTAGGTAGTGCAGGTACTGCTAGTCTCTTGGACTCAACTCTTTTCGCTGGTGGAAGAAGTTATCTAGGCATGAGAAGAGGAAATGAACTAGCAGCCCAAATGGAAGAATCGGCTAACAGGGCTTTTGCTTTAGAATAAGAAGGAGCTGGAGCTAGACTTAAAGAAGAAAGAAAAGCAAACGCACAAGAACAATTAGCATTAGCTAAGCAAGGAGCACGAGCAGCAGGAGCATTGAAAGCTTCTGAAAGATCAGGATTAACAATTGACTTGTTATTAGCTGATGCAGAAAGACAGGAAGGTGAAGCTAAGAGTTTATTAGAACAAACAATGGAATCAACAACTCAACAGTATAGAAGAAATGTTTTAGGCTTTAAAGCTAAAAGAGATCAAAGAGTTGCTACAGCTAACAGTAAGAGAAGAGGAGGTTTAGACGTTGCTCTAGATACAATTGGTAGCGGTCTTACTCGTTACTACGGCCTTACAGGTAACGCCTAATGACTAACAGTTTTCAACCACAAGCACAACCAGTAGACACTTATGTACAAACTCAGAGTACAGACTTAGATGTTTTAGCAAGAGCTTTAAAAGCTGTTAATCCTGGTATTGAAGCTTTCCTTGATAACAAGATGGATGAAGCAATTGAAGATGAACAGCAAAAAGGAAGAGAAATAGCTTATGACGAGTTGCTAGATGATGGCAGTGTTAAAAAAGCTGTTGATAAAGTAAGAAAAAAAGATGGCAATGAAGCTGCTAGACAATTAATAGGTGGAAGTATTTTTTCTCAAAAAGCTTACGAAAGAACTAGAACAAAAATACTTGCTTCTAAATTTGAAAATACATTTGATGCTGATTATCTTAACGCTCAAATTGACACTGGAAAAGTAGATTCAGAAGGTCAACCAATTCTTTATTCATTAAGAGAACTTCCTCATAATTCTGAGCATGTTCAAGCATGGAGACAAGAGAGAGCTAATAATTATTTATCACAATTAGAAGGAATAAGTCCAAAAATTGTGAATGATCATTTTATGCCAACGATGCAGGATAACTTTTTTAAGTTTACGTCTAAACATTCTAAAGATCATAGAGAATTTCAATTTGAAAACTTACAATTAGAGATACCTAGTATTGTTAGAGAAGCTTCTGATTATATATTTAAAGGTAATATTGAAGAAGCTAAAACAAAAATAAATGATCATCTTGATCTTTTAAGAAATGCTGGTGTAACTGGTGCAGAATCTAAACAAGTATATAAAGACTTGTTAGATAATATTATTGCTATAGCTGAAATAAACAGATCAAGTGGAAATCCTGTAAGAATTAAAAAAGCAAGATCACTACCTACAAAACTTGCAAAAATAATTTCTTATGGTCCAGGTGGATCTAAAAATTTACTTGATCATCCTGATTTTGCAGAGAGATTTTCTAATTTTGAAGAAAGTTTTAGTTCTACTATTGTTAATGAAATTAAGGCAAGAGATCAATTAGAAGCGCTTGCAAAACAACAAAACCTGAACGAGGCAATGATACAAATATCAAACATAAAAACTACAAATGATAATGGCGATATTATTCCTGAAAAAGTAAAAGAACAACAAGATTTATATAACGACTTTTTAAACGACCCTGCAAATGTAGATATTTATCAGGACGTTCAAAAAATAGGAATGATGGATAACCAACGATTGAAAACTGAAATAGCACCTTCACTAAGAAGAGCAATAATGGAAGGTTTTTATGGAGATGATATAGGCAAAGCTTTGAATGATATACGCATGGCTCAATCACAACATCCGACATTAGATGCAGAAGCTATTGAAATTTTTCAGCAATTAGAAACCCTTGCTAGAACTGTACCGAAACTTGGGACACAACTTCAAACAAGTGTAGACAACATAATGAAGCCAACGGAAATATTTTTGGGCAAAGGTCTTAATGGATACCTCAAAGCAGAAAATGCTAAGAAAGGCATTAAATTAAGAAGAACAACTGCAATTGAATTTGAAGAATGGTTGACTGATTACATAGAAACAAACAAACAATTTCCAAGTCGACAAGTAATTCAAGATAAAGAAAAACAATATAGAGATCAATTGCTTGCTGAACAAGGAATTTTAGAAACAGAAGAGGTTGATTCTGATTACCCTATTGGAATAGCTGATAATCCATATAGAAATTACAGCGGTAAAAAAGAATTTAACACAGGAGAAACAAAGTCAAATACTGCATCTTCATTTATGGAGACTGGAACTACACAAGGTTCAACACCTATAGATGCAAAAATAAAAAACCAAAAAAAAGAAAAAACGAAAAACGTAACGACAAAAGAAGTAGAAAATAAAACACAAGATACGAAAGAAAATAAATCTATTCTTAATTCTTTAATAGGCAACTACTACAACCCACAAATAATTAATCCAAGTACGTTAGAAAACATGCTTGAAAGTAAATTTATTACTCCAAGTCAAGGTGGTCGTTTTATAGACAAAGCTGGAAATTACTATCAATTAGAAAAAGGCAGTCTTATGCCTGGTGTCATGCAAGACATTAATATTACTAAACCAATAGCTCAACCAAACCTAGAAAAATTAGCAATAGAAGGAGGTTTTACACCTGAACAAGCAAAAATAATGGCAGCAATTGCTATGGCTGAATCAGGTGGTGTTGCTAGAGCTTTAAATGATGTAGGTGATGACAACTCATTTGGTTTATGGCAAATCAATATGATTGATGTCCCTGACTACAAACTAGGAGAAGAACGTAGAGCCAAATTAAAACTAAAAACAAATGATGAACTTTATAACCCTGCTACAAACGTAAGAGCAGCTAAGATGATTTTTGATGAACAAGGGTTTGAAGCTTGGGGGGCTTATACCAACGGAGACTACAAGGACTTTTTAACCAAAACTGATTAGTTATGACTGATTCTAATTTAGCTTTTAAAGATTTTGCCGTTCAAGACAATCCATACGATGATGATCCTCTTAATCAAGCATTAAAGGAAAACAAAGAAAATAATGCACTAAGACAAATAGGAGGTTTTGGTCTTGAAATAGGTACTGGAATAACAACAGATCTCAAGACTGCTCCTTTACTTGTAACTCCTATTCCTGGTGCTCGTGTTGCTTATGGAGTTATTAACTTTAGTTCTGGATATGCTTCTAACGTAGCTGCACAAAAGATTAGAGGAGATGAGTTTAGTTATGGAGAAGCAATAGCAGCTGGTCTCTTTCAAATGATCCCATTTGGATCTACTGGTAAAGGTATTAAAGGTTTAGCTGGTGCAGGTCTTCAAGGTGCTGTTACAGCTGGAGGAGAAACAACAGTTAGAACAGCTATTGATCAACAACGATTACCAACAGCAGGAGAGATTGGAACAGCAACAGCATTTGGTACAGCATTTGGTACTGGCTTTAAAGGTTCACTAGATTTTGTTGGTTCTCTTTCTAGTAAATATGGTGGTAAGTCAGCAACTGAAATAGATAGTCTTATAACAAATGAAGAGAAATTAGGAATAGACGGATTAATAGAAGAAAATAATAAAATGAAGGATTATTTTGATCCTCGTAAAAACAGAAAATTACCACCTGTTAGTGAAGACGGAGAACCTCTTGATTTACCTGAAGGGTTTACAGGAATAGAAACAGATGAGGCTTTTGATAAATTATTTCCAGAAACAAGACCTAAACTAAAACCTTTTAAAACTAATTTAGAACAAGGGAGAGGCTTAAAAGGAAGTCGAGGTGCAGATTATTTAAGAAAACGTATGAGAATGGAAGTCAATTTTAAAAGGCTTGATTCTCAAGAAGCTAAAGACGTAGAAACTTTTATGGATATAATTGGTGATGACATGTTTGAGAATCAATCAATATCAATATCAGCTAAATTACCAAAAGCAGGACAATATGATTTTGCTAATAACTTAATAACAATTAGAAAACAAATTGTAGATGGTTCTGAACAAGGTACTGGAGGTGGTTTTACTCATACAATGATCCATGAATTATGGCATGGTTTATCAAGATATTTACCAAAAGAAGATTTAACACGATATACAAAAGAATTTAAAATAGCTCAATCTAAATATTTAAAACAATTTGAAACAGACAAAACTAAATTTATTAGAGGAAACAATCCAGAATCATTAGCTAGGAAAATAGGACCGTCAGGTATTACAGGTAAATTACCTAAAATTACAGAGAAAAACTATTTAAAAAAAGCAACAACTCATTTTGAAGGAACAAAGTTTAAAAATGAAAATTACAGATATTCAAATATTGATGAGTTTTTTGCAGAAAATTTAACTGATGAATTTATTGATATGTTAGATGGAGTAGGAAGATCAGCAGGAAGACCTGTTGAATTTGCTCCTTCTGGAACATGGAAAAGAATTTCACAAGAAATTTCTGTTTTTATTGCAGATTTATTTACAAGCCTTAAAGCCAGATTAGGAGGAACTCAAACTAGAAAAATATTTAATGATTTTATTAAAAGAGAAAACGTAAAGAAATATAGATCTTATCCATTAGATATAGATAATAAACTTGGAGTAACAGATTTACCAACAAAAAATGGTGATTCTTACAGAAGACCTTCTAAGCCTATTGATCCAAACGTTAATAAAAGGCTTTGGGGGTCAAGACCAGAAGATGTAGATTTTACAGATCGTTTCTTAAGAAGTGAAATAGAAACTAATCCTAGATACCCAACATCAATACCAGATGAATTTGCAATTGCTGAAGCAGATAATATTTTATTACCTGAATTAAAAAGAAGATTAGATTATTTAGCTAGTCGAATAAGAGGTAAAGATGATAAGAAAGCTTTACGGATTCAATATCTTTCTGCTTTAAGACATCAATTTAGACTGACTCAAAATATTGTTAATACAACTCAAACACTTCAAGATGCTGTTTTAAACCAAACTGATTTTTCTGATGATTTATTAAAAGGTTTAGCTAGATCATATTTTGATATTTTAGATTTAGTAACACCTACAAAGATTATCGGTAGTGAAGCTGCTGGTACTTTAAGAGCAAGTCAATTAATACAACAACCAGGAACAAAACGTATTCCAATAGATGAGCAAGTTAAGAAAGGTTTTGGAGGAGGAGAAACACCAGCCCAAAGAATTGCGGCTGATAAAGCAGGAAGAAAAAATACAAGACAACTTGTAGAAGAAGCTCAAACAGAAGCTGCTGAAAAAGCTCTTATTCCAACAGAAGATGAAATTCTTGATGCTCTTATACGAGCAAGAGACACTGGCAATATTGAAGATTTAGTCAGATTATCAACTCAAGTACAAGCTATGAATGGTGACTCTAAAAAAATAGGAAAACTATTTGAAGGAATGACTTTAGGAGACAGAGCATTAAGAGGGTTAAAAGTTACAAATGAAATTTTCATTAATTCAATTCTTTCTGCTCCTGAAACTCATATAGTTAACGTTGTTGGTTCTGCTTTCAATGTTGCATTAGGACCAGTAGATCTATTTTTGGGAAGTCCTCTTACAGATACAGTTGCAAAAGGAAGAGCAGTCAGAGAATTAGTAGGAATGCTTACCTCTACTAAAGAATCTTTCAAGATGGCTGCTAAAGCTTTCTACTTAGATAAAAACCTATTAGATCCAGCAAGACAGTTTGGACAAGATTCTTCTGAAAGATACGCAATAAGAATGTCAGGTGATTCACCTCAAGCACATGTCATTAATACGATTGGAAATCTTGTTAGGTTGCCTGGAAGATTTATGATGTCTGGTGATGAATTTGTTAAAAATATTGCTTTCCGTTCTCATCTATTAGGTAAGTTTTCAGAACAAGCAACTTTAGAAGGATTACAAGGTCAAGAGTTTAAAAGATACGTCAAGAAAAACTTTGACAAAGTAATTGAAATTGTTAATAAAGAAAGCGTTGAACCAGGAACTAAAAAGAATATTCTTGATGCTTACATTGAATCTTTAGATTACGCAGCAGATAGAACCTTTACACAGGAACTAGGACATGGTTTTTTAAAAGATGGTGTAGGAGCAGGCACTACTAAAAAATTAGCTTCTATTCTTAAGTCAGCAGGAATGAAACCTATTGTTCCTTTTGTTACTACACCAGTCAATATTGGTAAGTCAGTGTTAAGAAGAACAGGTTTCCAGATACCAGGAGCAGGCAAGCTAAACAACTTACAGTTAGGTAGGCTTCTTAAAGAGCATAACGATAGATTATACAGTCCTGATCCCGCTACAAGAATGAGAGCAAAAGGAGAGGCTGTAACAGGTGGATTGATATGGACTTCTTTAATAACTTTAGCTATGCAAGCTAATGATCCTGACTCAGAAATAGCTCTTATAGGTGGTGGCCATCACGACAAATACAAAAGAGGAAACAAGTTAAGAACAGGTGAATTGCCTTACAGTATTAGAAAAATAAAAAGAGATGAAAACGGTGAAATAGTTAGAAGTATAGACGGCGTACCTGAATATAAATATTACGATGTTTTAGATCGACTAGAACCCATTGCTTCAATGCTAATGATTGCAGGTGATTGGTCTCAGATGTCAGCACACATGGAATTAGATGATGAACAAGAAGCAGCTAAAGCTTTAAGAGTATTAATACAAAGAAACTTTTCTAATAAATATATGCTTCAAAACATTGGAGAACTTTTTGAAATCATTGATAACCCTACTTCTTTTGATAGATGGATGAGAATACCTGCAAAATACGTTGGTTCTGTTGTTGGGTATCCAAGTTCAATGCTTGCATCTATTAAAAGAGCAAGAGGAGAAAAATGGGAAAGCTCAAATCCACTTAATCAAAAAACTTACAAAGGTAGATTTGCTAAAAAGAAATATGAAATTCAAGCAGGTGATTTAACTAAACAAGAAATAAGAGCAGATGGAAGTTTAAGAGATAAGCCAGAAGTACCTTTTGTTGACAATGGATTAGACACTTTAGGTCTTTTTATAATGAGAGAACTTGCTGATAAATATTCTGGCTTTAGTGCAGATTTAGAACCAATGGTTAGTCCTACAACAGGACAAGTAATAGAGCGTCCTTCAGGGTTGGGAACTAATTGGTTCATGCCTTTAAAATATGGAGAAAGCAAAGGTAATCCTATTGATAATTTTGTAGAAAGAGCAGGAGCACGATTAGCACCACCTGAATCTATAATCCTTCAGGACGATACAGGCGATGGAATTAAATTAGACACTAAAGAATATAATAAATTTAAAAATTTAATTCCTTTTGTCGAAATAGATGGAAAAAGATTTCCTCAATTACTTTTAGAAATGTATCAAGACGAAGATATTCAAAAAATGCTAAACGTAGTAGAAAATGGAGGAGGAGATTCACCAGACAAACAAGCTGATTTAAAGCTAAGAAAAAGACAAGCAAAACTTCTTAGATCCCAAATTACTTCTGCTTACAATGGTTATGTTGAAGCAGCAGAAGACTATTATAAAAACAACATGCTTGACCCCGAAACCTTAAAGGCATGGGAAAAAGAACAAGAAAGATCAATTAACCAAATCATTTCTGAAAACCAGAATTAACCATCATGGCAACTAACACCGCTGCATCTTTTACTAGTCACACTGGCAATAATAGTGCTGGTCCCTTCTCTATCTCTTTCAGTTACCTTTCTGAAGATGAGATAGATGTAACTGTTGATGGTGTCTTAAAAACTAAAACCACCCACTACACCTTTCCATCAGCTACTACCATTTCCTTTACTTCAGGAAATCATCCGGCTAACAGTGCTGCAATTAAATTCCAAAGAAATACAAATATAAGTGCTAAAAAAGTAGATTTTGTAGATGGAGCAATTTTAACTGAAGCTGATCTTGATACAAATACTGAGCATTTATTATTTGGTTTACAAGAAGTCCTTAATCATGTAGATACAAAAGAATTTACTTCTGCTCAAATTCAAGATGGAACAATAGTTAATGCAGACGTTAATGCAAGTGCTGCTATAGATGGTACAAAGATATCACCTAACTTTGGATCTCAAAATATAGCTACATCTGGAACTGTAGATGGTAGAGATGTTTCAGCAGATGGAAGTAAATTAGATGGAATAGAGGCAGGTGCTAAAGACGATCAAACAGCAGCTGAAATAAGAACATTAGTTGAAAGTGCTAGCGACTCAAATGTATTTACTGATGCTGACCACACAAAACTAAACGGAATAGATACAGGTGCTAAGGATGATCAAACAGCAGCTGAAATAAGAACATTAGTTGAATCAGCAACAGATTCTAATGTATTTACTGACGCTGATCATACAAAGCTAAACGGAATAGATACAGGTGCTAAAGATGACCAAACAGCAGCTGAAATTAAAACATTACTGCAGTCTGACAAGCTAACAAGTTCTGAAATAGCAACAGGTGCATTAGACGGGAGATATTACACAGAAACAGAATTACTAACTGATGGTGCATTAGATGGCAGGTATTACACAGAAACAGAAGCTGACGCAAGATTTTATAATTTAGCTAGTGGAGAAGAAATTCAATCTGGTGAAACATGGTCTGCTGCTGATAACAAGATTGCAACTACAGCAGCTATAGATGCTCGGATTATTGACCTTGTTGATGATGTTGGTGGTTTTGTACCCATAGCAAATGAAACATCATTCCCTGCTGCCAACCCAGACGTAAATAATGGTGCTGGTACTTTAGTTAGTGTCCAAGCATTTGGTTCTTCTCATACTCCTTCTGGTGGAAGTGTCACTATTGCAAACGGAGCAGGTAGTGGAAACACAGTAACAATTACAGGATGTGGATCAACAGTACTAGCTGCTGGTTTTGGTGGAATTGTTGAAACAACATCTACTCTTCATACTTATACATTCCATCGTTTATCTCCTAAAGCAACAGAAGTCACTACAGTTGCTGGCAATATTACCAACATAAACACAGTTGCTGGAATATCGAGCAACGTCACAACTGTTGCTGGAATATCGAGCAACGTAACGACAGTAGCTGGTGTATCTGCCAACGTGACAACTGTGGCTGGAGTAGCGGCTAACGTCACAACTGTTGCTGGAATTGCAAGCGATGTAACAGCAGTCGCTAATGATGCAACAGATATAGGTGCTGTAGCTGCAAAAGCTACTGAGATAGGAAGGTTAGGTACTGCTGATGCTGTTGCTGACTTAAATACGCTAGGAACTACAGCAATAGTTAGCGACTTAGATACATGTGCAACCAATATTACTAATATAAATACTGTTGGAGGTTCAATTTCTAATGTAAATACTGTTGCCTCAAACATAAGCACAGTTAACGATTTTGCTGACAGGTATCGTGTTGCTAGTAGTGCTCCAGGCAGTAATAACGATGAAGGAGATCTTTATTTCGATACGACTTCAAATGAGCTAAGAGTTTATAACGGATCAGCTTGGCAAGGTGGTGTTACAGCGACAGGAAATTTAGCAGGATTAGGCTCTAACACCTTTACAGGAGCACAAACATTTATTGCTGGTCAAACCTTTGACGGAAGAGATGTATCTGCTGACGGAACAAAGTTAGATGGTATAGCCACTAGTGCTAATAATTATTCAATAGCAACTGATTTATTAGATGAAGATAACTTTGCTACAAATAGTGCAACTAAAGTAGCTAGTCAGCAATCAATCAAAGCATATGTAGACGCTAATGCAGCGAATACAACTTATGCGATTTCATGCGTTGACGGTGACAACACAGACGAGGAGAAAATCAGGCTTACAGCAGGAGGTAGCGGTTCAGGTACTGATGACATTGTTTTAGAAGCTGGTACTGGTTTATCTATTGCAAGATCAAGCGACAAAATAACATTCACAAACACAGTTTCTAATACTGATACCCAATTAACAGAAGAACAAGTCGAAGATTTTGTTGGTGGGATGTTAACGGGAAATACTGAAACCGGAATTACAGTTACTTATCAAGATGCAGATGGAACAATTGACTTTGTAGTTGATAGTCAAACTGATAATAATTTCACAACAACATTAAAAAACAAGTTAGATGGCATTGCTGCTAGTGCCACAAATGTCACTAATAATAATCAACTAACTAATGGTGCTGGATACATTACAGCAACCCTGACTGAAGAACAGGTTGAAGATTTTGTCGGTGGAATGGTAACAGGAAATACGGAGACAGGTATAACAGTTACATATCAAGATAGTGACGGAACTTTAGATTTTGCAGTTGCTTCTCAGACAGATAATAATTTTACAACGACCTTAAAAAATAAGTTGGATGGAATTGCATCAAGTGCAAATAATTATTCAATTTCAACCGACTTATTAGATGAAGATGATTTAGCAACTGACTCGGCAACAAAAGTACCAAGCCAGCAATCAGTCAAAGCGTTTGCATCCAATGCAAGTAACTTAGCTTCTGGTACTGTTGCAGCAGCTAGGGTTGCTACCTTAAATCAAGACACAACAGGGTCTTCAGGATCTTGTACTGGAAATGCTGCTACAGCAACAGTAGCCAATAACCTTACAGGCTCCCCAAATATTACTGTTGGCACTATTGGTTCTGGAGACATAACTACACCCAAACTCCTTGTTAACGGTGCGAATGGTACGGCATATACATTTAAGGTAGAGCCACAAACAGCAGCGACACCATACGGATTAAGGATTAAAGAACCAGCTAGTGCAGGGTCAGGTTATCCCTTATTTACTGTTACCGATAATTCTGGGAATGCCTATCTCAGGGTTGACTCTGTTACTGGAAAGGTATCAGATTCAAAGGGTGATTTACGTTCTATACCACAAAATACTCAAGGTTCTGCATATGAGTTGTTAGCAGCAGATGCAGGGAAACATATTCTTGCGAGTGGAAATATCACATGGGTAGATAGTAGGCATGCCGCTGGTGATGCAATAACAATTGTGAATAATACGGCTGGAAATATAACGATTACAAAAGGAACAACAATGTATAATACAGCTGATGGTAGTAATGCGAATAGGACTTTAGCAACAAGAGGAATGGCAACAATTCTTTGGGCTTCAGCTACAGTTGCTTACATCTCAGGTGCGGGGTTAACTTAATATGCCAATACAACAAATGTTGCTTGGGTCTGGTGGGATTGTAGTTGCTGATCCGGGCCAAGAGACTTTTACAACACCGGGCTCTACTACATGGACCTGTCCGGCTGGTGTTTCTTCTATCTCTATTGTTTGTATAGGTGCCGGTCAAGACGGTTTTGCAATTCCCTACGCACCTAAAGGTTCAGGAGGGGGCGGCTTAGGTTATAAGAATAACTATTCAGTCTCAGCAGGAACTACCTATAACATTCAAGTCGGAGATTCATCTAATG
>MDTG01352525.1_pt1 | contig 15933 bp, 18 predicted proteins | sample 811421 | NCBI WGS metagenome assembly MDTG01 (sample SAMN05326645, study PRJNA326480) | marine metagenome | isolation source: seawater | place: Pacific Ocean: South East | collected 2011 | reverse complement strand
CTTTTTAAACAAGGTTTTTCAAAATGTTTTCTTAGTTTCATTTCTTTATAAAGACCTTCTCTTTGCATCTTTTTTTTAAGACTTCTTAGAGCTTGCTCGATATTATTGTCTTTTACATTTACTTGCAGTGTCATAATTTGATGGCCTTTAACACATAGTATTAATTTATGCAAATACTCAAATATCTATAAAAGAATTGGTATATTTGATGATAATGATTATATATTAAATGTGGCAATCTTAAAAATAGCTAAATTGGGTCATCCTGTTTTAATAAAAAAAACAAATGAAATTAATGATTTATCGAGTATTGATTTAAAAAAAATTGTGTTTGATATGTCTGAGACTATGGTTGATTATAATGGAATAGGTTTGGCAGCACCACAAGTTCATTTAAGTCATAAACTTTTTATTTTAAGGGATCCTGAAATTGAAGATACCGAAAATATCAAAATTTCAGTATTGATAAATCCAATAGTTGAAAAAACAACAGATGAGACAGAGGATGACTGGGAAGGGTGCCTTTCAATACCTGGTATGTCTGGATTAGTAAGAAGATATAAAAGAATAAAATATTCTGCATTAGATATAAATGGCAATGAAATTTCTAAAGAAGTTGAAGGAATTCATGCCAGGATTATTCAACATGAATTTGATCATCTTAATGGGATATTATATACATCAAGATTAGCTCACAAAAGTGCATTTGGTTATTCAGATGAAATAGAAAAGTATTGGAAAAAAAATAATGCTAAAGAATCAAAATAAATTTCTTTTAAATAAAAGATTAGAAATTTTAAAATTTTTTAAAAAATCTATTAAAAGAAATGGATTAAGGTCTGACACAATAAAATTGATGTCAAATGATTATGATATTAATGAAAATGAAATAAATCTTCTTTTTCCCCAAGGTAATAGTAATATTATTAAATTTACATTGGATCAATTAAACAATGATCTTGAAAAATATTGTAAAAAATTAAATTTAATAAAATTACCTCTTCATAAAAGAATAAAAAAAATATTACTTTGTAAAATTTTATTAATGGATAAAGAAAAAGATTTTTATAGAAAAATTTTTTTAAGTATACTACTTCCGAAAAAAAACCTTTCTATATCTAATCAACTTTACAATTCTGTAAATCAAATTTGGATAATCGCAGGTGATACTTCAGTTGATTTTAATTACTATACAAAAAGATTAATATTAGCTGGTATTTATACAAGAGTTTTATTATTTTTTTTTAACAACAATAACCAAGACAAATTAGAGGAAATTATAGATACTAATTTAAAAAGAGTTTCCAAAATTCCAGAGTTAAAATTAAAAATAAAACTTCTTAAAAATAATTTTCCAAATATTTTAAAAATTATAAAAAATTTTAATTAAGCAATACTATCTGGCTCTAAATCATTTTTTAAATGTGTGATTTTGTCTTTAAGAGCTAACTTTCTTTTTTTTAATCTTTGTATTTGTAAAAAATCAACTGTATGTTTTTCTTGTAACTGAATTAAAATTTGATCAAGATCTGAATGTTCTTGCTCCAACTCTTTAAGCTTTCCTATTAATTTATTAGAATCAATCATTAAAAATAAATATATCTTATAAAATAATAGTATATAAACTCGTCGTGGTAAAAAAAATAGGTATTTTAACAAGTGGTGGTGACTGTGCAGGTTTAAATGCTGTTATTAGAGCTGTAACCCTTAGAGCGATTAATCAGTATGGATGGCAAGTATATGGTCTTAGAGATGGAACTTTAGGTTTAATGAAAGATCCAATTGATGTGGTAGAGTTAAAAACATCAGACTTTGATGGAAATTTATTGAGGATGGGAGGAACTTTTTTAGGATCAAATAATAAAGGTAAACCATTTGGTAAAATAGTTAGAAATGGGAAAGAAATTGAAATTACCGAGCTGATTATTGATAGTTTTAAAAAATTAGAATTAGATGCTTTAATTGGCATAGGTGGAGATGGAAGTTTAAAATTATTGCAATCTTTAACTAAAAAAGGAAATATAAACTTTATTGGTATACCTAAGACAATTGATAATGATGTAAAACATAATGAGTTATCTATAGGTTACGACACTGCTGTTGATGTTGCTACAAATGCCCTTGATATGTTACAGCCAACTGCAGCCAGTCACAGAAGAGCAATGATTTTAGAAGTTATGGGAAGAGATGCTGGACATATAGCTTTAAATGCAGGAATAGCTGGTGGAGCTGATGTCATACTTATTCCGGAAATACCATATTCGATTAAAGGAATAGCAAGGCATATTGAAAAAATAAGAAGTGAAGGAAGAAACCATGCTTTAATTGTTGTAGCAGAAGCTGTTAAGAAAGAAGATGGAAAAAAAGCAACTGTAAAGTTTGTAGATGGAGAGGTAAGGCTAGGTGGTATAGGAGCTTATTTAGGTGATAAAATATATAAACTTACTGATGCAGAAACGCGTGTAACTGTTCTAGGTCATGTTCAAAGAGGTGCGCAACCTACCCATCGAGATAGATTAATAGCAAGCGCATTTGGTGTGAAAGCAGTTGATTTAATCGCTAATGGTAAATTTAATAGAGTTGTTGTATGGCAAGATAGAAGTGTAAAAGATGTTTCTCTAAATGATATTGCAGGAAAATCCCAAACTTTAAGCAAGAATGATCCGTTAATTGAAGTAGCTATAGCTTTAGGGATATATATAGGTGATATTAATTAATTAAAAATTTCCAATTTTTTTCCATATATAAAAATATAAACGATAGGGAAGTATTCGTAGTATTTTAACAATAAAAACAACCAAAAAAGGGAAATAAATTTCAAAATTTTTTTTGAACACCAGTCCGTTATAAATTTTATCAGCAGCAAAATCTGCAGATTTTAAAAATGGCATTTTAAAAGAATTTAACCTAGTTGCTTCGGTATCAATAAATCCAGGATTGATTACTTTAATTTGAATTTTTATTTTTTTAAAATCAAAAAATAAGCTTTCTGAAAGATTTAATTGTGCTGCTTTAGTCATTCCATAAGCTCCTGAAGTTGGCCAACCTCTATAACCTATCGGTGATGATACTATTGCAATAATATTGTTTCTATCTTTCATAACATCTTTAAGTATATTTATGCAGTAAAGTGTCCCTTTCAAATTAACATTTATAAGTAATTCATAATTTTCTATATCAAATTCCTGGCTTTTATTGGGAGAGTAAGCTGCTGCATTTAAAAGAGCTATATTTATTTTTCCAATTTTTTCTTCTATAAAAGTAATTGTATTTTTTACTTCAGATTTATTTGTGATATCACACTTTAGTATATGGAGATTTTCGATGTGATTTTCATTACTGATATTTTTTTTTGCTTTTTTTAATTTCTCAAGATTACTTGAACTTATAACTACAACCCAATTATTTTTTAAAAATTTTTTTGCAGTAGCAAAGCCAATTCCTGAAGAACCTCCTGTAATCCATATTGTTTTTTGCACTTATGAATTCCAGTCATTTCTTAAGATAGTTATAATTTTTTTATCTTTAGGATTTTTAAATTGCATCTTGATTAATTCGTCATTGTGATACCATAATATATATTCTGGAAATGGCCCTTTATCTTTTGGGTTTATTGAAGCATTAAAAATATATTTTTCAGCATTGATCTGAATATTATTAATATTAATTTCTTCATCTTTTAATTTTTCTACTTCAATTTTTCTTACAATTCCTTTTTGTGTATCAAAAACTTCTTTCTCTTTAAGCATTTTTTTATTCCAATAATTGAGTGGAATTATCTTTTCATCTAATTCTAATAATCCATCCATCCCAGTAACTCTAAAAAAACCATCTTCATCTTTACCATCAATTTTATATTCTCTATCATCTTCAAAATTTGTAAAACCATCAATTGATATAAAATTATTGCCTATCCAAGTTTCAGTTGTTTCTTGAAAAAACTTATAAGCAGGAATGAATAAAATTTTTACTTCAATATCTAGCACAGAATGTAAAATGATAGCTTCTTCATTTACTTTAAATTTAGTAGTTAAATTGCCAATAATTTTATTTTTTCTTATTACATCAAAACCAACTTCCTTATCTTCTGGGATGGGAAATGCTTGAGCTAATAAAGGCAAATTAATAAATGTTAAAAGAATGACTGAAATAATATATCTCATGATTTAAATCTTAATATTGATTTATTCATAAATATGAAATATTTGCCAAGTAATCCAGTATTTTTTTACTTAATGCAAATCTTTTTAGATATTTAAAGGCCTTTCTTTATACTATTTTAGGAATTTTAACATTTTTTATATATTCTTTATAAAGTTTTTATTACTAATCATCTTTCTTAATTACTTGATATTATCCTGCATTTAATTTTGATTTGAAATAAGCAAACAAAAGTACAGTTAATAAAACAATTGAATTTGTTTGATGTAAACTTCCATATTGTATAGCAACATTTGATAGTAATGCCATTATACCAAGTATAAATTGGAATGTTAAAACCACTAACACTATTACGATAATTTTATTTGATAATTTTATAAAATTATTAAAAATTAGATAACTAAAAAGTGAAAAAGTAAAAATAAAAGTGAGCGTACCAAGCCACCTATGATTAAAATTTATAGTTACAACATTTTCAAAAATGTTTAAAATTCCTAAATCTACTAAATAAATATCATCAGGTATGATTTTGCCATTCATTAACGGATAAGTATTAAAGGATTGTCCAGCATGAGAACCTGCCATAAATCCACCACTTAAAATTGTCAAAAAGACTAAAGAGATGCATAAAAATATCCAAAATTCTTTACTATTAAAAGACGATATAAAACGCATATTTTTAAAAAAATAATATTCTATACATGTCCATACTAGTAAACAGTAAATTATTACAGCATTCATTAAGTGAAAAGTTAGTCTATATTGACTTACATAAGGATCATTAACTAAACCACTTTTTACCATCCACCAACCAACAAATGCTTGAAGCAAACCTAGGCAAAACAGGATTGTAAATCTTTTATAAAAAAATTTGTTTAGATATTTTTTTAAAAAAAAGTAAATGAATGGAAAAACAAAAACAATCCCTATTAGTCTTGCAAAAAATCTATGGAACCATTCCCACCAAAAAATAAATTTGAATTCTTCAAGTTCCATATTTTTATTAACGTAAATAAATTCAGGAGTTAATTTATATTTATCAAATACCTCCATCCATTGACTATAATTTAAAGGTGGAATAGTTCCAAGTAATGGCTGCCAATCTACCATTGATAATCCTGAATCAGTTAATCTTGTTAAACCACCAATTATGATTATTAAAAACACCATAATTGTTAATAAAATCAGCCACAGCATAACTGAGCCATAATAGTTTTGTTTTATCTCGGTAAATTGCATAAAATTAATATATTATATAGAAATAGTAAGAAATTTTGTTATTTAAATACCATGAATGAAAAAACTGATGTTATAATTATCGGTGCTGGACCTGTAGGTTTATTTGCAATTTTTGAACTAGGTTTATTGAATATTTCTTGCCATGTTATTGATAATTTAGATAAACCAGGTGGTCAATGTGCTGAATTATATCCAGATAAGCCGATATATGACATTCCATCAAGAATTAGTATTACAGGGCAAGAACTTACTAATGATCTGATAGCACAAGCAAAACCATTTAAACCTGTTTATCATTTAAACCAACAAGTTCAAAAAATAACTAAACTTGAAACAAATGAGTGGCTTGTTGAAACAAGCATAAATAAAAAAATACAGTCAAAATGCTTGGTAATAGCTGGAGGGGCTGGAAGTTTTGTTCCTCGAAAGATTCCATTACAAAATATTGATCATTTAGAAGGTAAAAATATTTTTTATTCAATAAGGGATAAATCTAAATTTAAAGGAGGTAAATTACTCATTGCTGGTGGTGGGGATTCTGCTTTAGACTGGACTAATGAATTATCAAAAATTGCGGACGTAACTTTAATCCATAGAAGAAAAGAATTTAAAGCAGCTCCGGATTCAGTTTCTAAAATGCTTAAATTAGAAAAAGAAAAGAAAATTATTTTTTCAATTGGCCAGATACAAAATATTGAAGAATTAAAAAATGAAAAAATAAAAGTTATTGTTAAAAATGATAAAGAAGCAAAAAATTATGAAGTTGATTTTTTATTACCTTTTTTTGGTTTAAAAATGGAACTAGGTCCAATAGCAGATTGGGGATTAAATTTAGATAAAAATTTAATAAAAGTAGATACTGAAAAATTCGAAACTTCAGAACCTTCAATATTTGCTATCGGTGATATCAATATATATCCAGGTAAGTTGAAATTAATTTTATCAGGCTTTCATGAAGCAGCATTAATGGCTCAAGAATGTTTTAAATATTGTTTTCCTGATAAAAAAAATGTATTTCGATATACAACTTCATCTAAGGATCTCCATAAAAAACTTAATTCTACATGAAAATATCAATTATTGATCGAGAAGGTAACAAACATATATTGGAGGCAGATAATAACTCAACTTTAATGGAAGTGATTAGAGATAAAGGACTTGATATAGAGGCTGCGTGTGGTGGATGTTGTGCATGTGCTACATGTCATGTTTATATTAGTGATAAATGGCTTAATAAGCTTAAACAAAAAGATGATGAAGAGGAGTCTATGTTAGATCAAGCATTTGATGTTAAAAATAACTCCAGGCTTAGTTGTCAAATTGAGCTTTCTGAAGAACTTGATGGTCTAGAATTGGAATTAGCGCCTGAATAAGCAAGAAATTTATAATAATTGTCTTTACAAATTAAAAAAGTTTGTATACAAATAGTTTGTATACAAATGGCAGACACTTCTCTTAATGAGAATAGAATAGGGTTATTAATTTGGCAGACTTCAAATCTGTGGCAATCTAAAATTAGAAATAAAATAAATAAATTTAATATTTCCTTTAATGAATACTTAATATTAGAAACCATTTATAATTTATCTGATATTTCAAATAATATTAGTCAAGTTGATATAGTAAAACACTCATTTATAGATAAATCAGTTGTAAGTGCTAAATTAACTAAATTGAATAAAAAGAAGCTAATTAAAAAAATGACACCAAATGACAACAGATCTAATAAATTAGAATTAACAAAAGAGGGAAATAATATTGTTAAAAAAATAATTAATGATGTAATTAATACTGAGAATGATTTTTTTAGTAAACTTAATCAAGAAACTTATAATTTCATAAATTCTTTAAAATTGTTATTGGGTAAAAAAATAAGAATTAAAGCAAACTATAATGAATAATACAAATAAACAAATTCAAACTGATTTAAAATCTTGGCCTTTTAAAGAAGCACAACAATTAATTAAAAGAAATGGTGGTTTGTTAAATTTTAAAACTCCAAATAAAGGTTATATTTTATTTGAAACTGGTTATGGTCCATCAGGCTTGCCACATATAGGAACTTTTGGTGAGGTTGTTAGAACAACTATGGTTAGGAATGCTTTTATGTCCCTAATCGATTGTCCAACTAAGTTATATACATTTTCAGATGATATGGATGGTTTAAGAAAAGTGCCTGAGAATGTTCCAAATAAAAAAATGCTGGCTGAAAATATTGGTAAACCTCTAACTTCAATTCCTGATCCTTTTGAAAAATATGAAAGTTTTGGTCATCATAATAATGCGAAATTGAGATCGTTTTTGGATAAATTTAATTTTGATTATGATTTTGTTAGCTCATCTGAAAAATACAAAAGTGGATTTTTCGATAATATTATAATTGAAATTCTCCATAATTATCAAAAAATACTTGAAATAATTTTACCCACATTAAGAAAAGAAAGAAAAAATACTTACAGTCCTTTTTTACCTATAAGTCAAGAAACTGGTAATGTTTTGCAAGTACAAATTGAAGAATATAGACCAAATAAAAATACAATTGTTTACACAGAACCTACAAATCAAAGAAAAGTAGAAGTTTTAGTTACAGGTGGTAATTGTAAATTACAATGGAAGGTTGATTGGTCTATGAGATGGATGTCATTGGATGTAGATTATGAAATGTGCGGAAAAGATCTTACAGAAAGCGTAGACCTAGCCTCAAAAATTTGTAGAGCCATAGGAAAAAAACCTCCAGTAAACTTAATTTATGAAATGTTTTTAGATGAAAATGGTGAAAAAATATCAAAATCAGTAGGTAATGGAATTAGTGTTGATGAATGGTTACGTTATGGTTCTCCTGAAAGTTTATCTTTATTTATGTTTCAAAAACCTAAATCTGCAAAAAAACTTTTTTTTGATGTCATTCCAAAGACAGTAGATGAATATATTTCTTACTATAATAATTATGAAAATCTTGAAAAAGAAAAAAAATTTGATAGTCCAATTTGGCATATACATTCAGGAAATCCAAAAGGATTTAAATCAGATATAACCTTTAATTCTCTAACCAATCTTGTTAGTATATGTAATACTGATGATAAAAAAATAATTTGGGGCTTTGTTAATCAATACGATAAAAATATTAATCCTTCTAATAATCCTGAATTTGATAAATTAATTGATCATGCAATTAATTATTATAATGATTTTGTTTTACCAAACAAAAAATATTTGAAAATTGATAATGATAATATAGCTCTTTTTGAAGAAATACTGGCTGTTTTGAATTTTAAGGTAAACGAAAATAGCACATCTGAAGAAATTCAGACATTACTTTATGAGGTTGGAAAAAATCATAAATTTGAAAATTTAAAAGATTATTTTCAACTTGTATATCAAGTAATATTGGGTCAAAAACAAGGACCTCGTTTAGGATCGTTTATCAAATTATTTGGCATTAAGGAAACTATTAAGACAATTGTAAAAAAAATTGAATTTTATAAATTATAAAGATGTTGATTAATTTATTAAGGCTCCTTCCACCTGAAATGGCACATGAGTTAACAATTAAACTTATAAAATCTAATTTTATTGCAGGTATTAAAAGAAATCAAGAATACACAACATTAAAACAAAATATTCTTGGAATAGATTTTAAAAACCCTTTAGGTCTTGCAGCTGGATTTGATAAAAATGCTGAAGTTATAATACCAATGATTCGTTATGGTTTTGGATTTGTTGAAGTTGGAACAATAACTCCTAGACCACAAAAAGGTAATCAAAAACCAAGAATTTTTAGATTGTTAGAAGATGAAGCAGTTATTAATCATTTAGGTTTTAATAATAAAGGAAGTGAAAAAATATTAAGAAATCTTAAAGCATTTTATGAAAATAAAGCAATTAATGGAGTTGTAGGAATAAATATTGGTAAAAATAAATCTACTAAAAATGATATTGATGATTATTTATATTGTATTGAAAAACTTGGTGAATTTGGGAATTATATAACTATTAATATTTCATCCCCTAATACTCCAGGACTAAGAGATTTACAATTACGTGGTAGAATTGAAACTTTAGTAAAGAAAATACAAAGTAAACAATCCGAAATAAAACAATTAAATAATAAACCTATATTTATAAAAATTTCTCCAGATCTTGATGATGAACAATTAAGGGACATTGCATTAATGTCATTAGCAAACAACATTAATGGTTTAATTATTTCTAACTCAAGTATTAAGCGTCCTGAATCATTAGTTTCTTATCACAAAAATGAATTAGGCGGATTAAGTGGTAAACCTATTTTTATAGATTCAACTATCATTTTAAAAAAAATGTACTCTCTGACTAATGGTCAAATTCCTTTAATAGGTGTAGGAGGTGTTTCAAATGGTTATGAATGTTATGAAAAAATTAAAGCAGGAGCTTGTTTAGTTCAATTATATACTGCGCTTACTTTTAATGGACCAAAAATAATTAAAGAAATTTTAACAGAGTTAAATAATCTTGTATTAACCGACGGTTATAGAAATATTTCCGAAGTTGTTGGAAGATCATCTTAATGACAAAAATTATAAATAATATTTCTGAAATTATAGATTCTTATGATACTTTTATCTTAGATCAATGGGGTGTCATGCATGATGGAAAAAAAGGCTATGAATGTGCTATTAAATCAATAAATACTTTAATTCAAAAAAATAAGAAATTAATTATTATCTCTAATTCATCAAGAAGAAAAATAAACTCAGTTAATAAACTTAAAGATTTAGGCTTTAATAAAAATCATTTTGTAGAAGTTATGACTAGTGGTGAAATGATTTGGCAAGAATTGTTTTGTGCAATTGATAGTTATGGAAAGGGATTAAAAAATTGTTTTCATATTTATAATTCTTCAAAAGAGGATGGTTTAGATTTTAGAATGGGTTTAAATAAATTTAATTTTGTTTCAAATATTAGTGAAGCAAACTTTATACTTGCATGTACTCCTTTTGAGAAAACTGAACCTATAGATTATATACCGATCTTGAAAAAAGCATTAGATTTAAATTTGATTATGTTTTGTGCTAATCCTGATTATGTGACTATAGAAAAAAATAATTCAAGTAATGTTTTTTGTATGGGCACTATAGCAGATTTATATATTAACATGGGCGGTCATGTTACAATTTTGGGCAAACCAAACAAAGAAATATATATTGAGTCTACAAAGAAAATTAGTAAATTAAATTTATCTAGAACTATTGCAATAGGTGATTCATTAGACCATGACATATTAGGTGCTAATAATTTTGAAATTGATAGTGTTCTGATATCAAGCGGAATACATAAAGAATTATTTAAAGAAGGTCTTCAGATAGGTTTAAGTAATATAGAAAAGTCTAATAAATGGGAGAGTAAACCTACTTTCTTATGTAGCAACTTTTCTACTTAACTTTGCTTGACAAATTATCATTTATATTTACTACCCCTGTCATTATGTCCATGAAATGTGAATTAACAGGAAAAACATTCCAAACTGGAAACAACGTAAGTCATGCAAAAAATAGAACTAAAAGAAGATTTTTACCTAATCTTCAAAAAGTTACTTTCTTAAGTGAAAAACTTGGTCAAAAAGTCCAACTAAAAGTTGCGGCAAGCACAATTAGAACAGTTGAAAAAAAAGGAGGACTAGATGAATTTTTAGTCTCAACTCCAAATAGTAAACTTCCAGTGAAGGCAAAAAAATTAAAAAAAACAATTCTTAATATAAATAACTAATCCTTAAATGGATATTTTTATAAGTTTAACAACATATTTGGGTACATTAAATACTTTTGTATTGTGGCTCGTAATGCTTATTTTTTGTTTTTCTTCAATTTTAATTTTTTTAAAATTATTTGGATATATTGGTATTTATATATATTCAGCTTTGGCATTAATTACGGGTAATATTCAAGTATTAAAGACAGTAGATTTCTTTTACTCACCAGAACCAGTTGCTCTGGGAACTATTTTATTTGCCTCAACTTTTCTTTGTACTGATATTTTATCTGAACACTTTGGTAAAGATAAAGCGAAAAAAAATGTAATTATTGGTTTTACAAGTTTCTTATTCATAACAATTATTATGTTGATAACAATAGGTTTTCAACCTTCAGAAAATGATTTTGCTCAGTCTAGTTTAGAAAATATTTTTACACCAATTTCTAGATTCTTTATAGCTAGTATGATTGCATATTTAGCAAGCCAGTATTTTGATGTTTGGATTTATTCAATTATTAAAAATTATACTTCAAGCAGGTTTTTATGGCTTAGAAATAATCTTTCAACAATTTTATCTTCTTTAGTTGATAATACTATATTTAGTTTGCTTGCGTGGATAATTTTAAATCCAAATCCTGAAACATTTTATAATGTAATTATGATTTATATTTTTGGTACTTATATTTTAAGAATTTTTATTGCCCTTGTTGATACTCCTTTTATTTATTTATCTAAATTATTTATTCATAAAAAATGAAAACATTTGGCTGGAAAGTAAAAAAATTTTGTAAAAAAAACAAAGCAAGAACAGGAGAAATACTTACACCGCATGGAAAAATTAATACACCCGCGTTTATTTTTTGTGCAACAAAAGCATCTCTTAAATCATTTTCAACTATAGAAGCTAAAAAAAATAATACTCAAATAATACTTTCAAATACTTATCATTTGATGCTTCAGCCAGGCAGTGAATTAATTGCAAACCATGGTGGATTACATAAATTTATGAATTGGGATGGTCCTATGCTTACAGACAGCGGAGGTTTTCAAATTTTTTCTTTGGGTCACGGATCCGTAGCTGATGAAATTAAAGGTAGGTCAAATAATAAAAAAAACAAAAGTTTATTAAGTATTAATGAAGAAGGAAGTTTATTTAAATCATATTTAGACGGTTCAATAAAACTATTATCACCAGAAAAATCAATTCAAATTCAAAGAAATCTTGGAGCAGATTTAATACTTGTTTTTGATGAATGTACTCCTTTTCATGTTGATAAAGCTTATACAAATAGTTCTATGAAAAGAAGTCATAGATGGGCAATAAGATCTTTTAATCGTTTAAATACAAATATAGAATTTAAGTCAGGTTTTGGTTCAGCAGGTGAACAAAAATTATATGGTATAGTTCAAGGAGGAATTTATGAGGAACTTCGTGAAGAAAGTATTGAATTTAATTTAAATAAAATTGATGCTTTTGGTATAGCTATAGGAGGAAGTTTAGGATCTTCGAAAGAAGAAATGTATAAAGTTGTAAATTTTACAGCTCCAAAATTAGGCAATAAACATCCTTTGCATCTACTTGGAATTGGTGATCCCAATGATATTTGGAATTTAGTTAAGAGCGGCATTGATACATTTGACTGTGTAAGTCCAACTAGATTAGCAAGACATGGAACAGCCCTAGTTAAAGGAAAAAAAGGTAAGTTAAATATCAAAAATATACGTTTTTCAAAAGATTTATCACCAATTGATAAAAATTGCTACTGTTCAACATGTAGAAATTATTCTTTAGCATACATTCATCATTTATTTAAATCTCGTGAATTACTAAGTCTTAACCTTATTACATCTCACAATATTTTTTTTATGAATAATTTAATGAGCATTATTAGAGATTCTATTGAGAATGATAATCTTGAAGAGGCTGAAAAGGAATGGTTTAGTTAATATTAAATATTTCAGATAACTCATTTAGTAGTACCTCACCTAACTGATCTACATCCATAATAGTTACTGCTTTTGAATAATATCTTGATACATCATGACCAATTCCAATTGCAATTAATTCAACTTCTCCTTTATCTTGAATATGATTGATTGTTTCTCTTAAATTTTTTTCAAGATAATTCCCAGGATTTACTGATAAAGTTGAATCATCTACTGGTGCACCATCACTTATAACTATAAGTATCTTTCTTTTTTCATGTCGGATTTTTAATCTATTATTAGCCCAATTTAATGCTTCTCCATCTATATTTTCTTTTAAGATACCTTCTCTTAAAAGGAGTCCTAAATTTTGTTTTGATCTTCTTGATGGTGAATCTGCTGACTTATAAATTATATGTCTTAAATCATTTAATCTGCCTGGTTTTGATGGTTTCCCATTTTTAATCCATTTTTCTCTTGACTCTCCTCCTTTCCAAGCCTTAGTAGTGAATCCAAGAATTTCAGTTTTAATTAGACATCTCTCAAGTGTTTTTGATAAAATATCACCGCACAATGCAGCAACTGTAATTGGCCTACCTCTCATTGATCCAGAATTATCAATTAAAAGAGATACTACTGTGTCTTTAAATTCAACTTCCTTTTCTTTTTTGTAAGTTAATTTATTTTGAGGATTAGCAATTATTCTTGAAAGTCTTGATGTATCCAAATAACCTTCTTCCATATTAAAGTTCCAATTTCTATTTTGTTGTGCAAGTAGTTTACGTTGAAGTCTATTAGCAATTTTTGTTATTAATGGCAGAAAAGAAAATACTTGCTTATCTAAATTGGAACGTAATTTTTGTAGTTCTTTTTGATCACAAAGTTCATTTGCATTAATAATTTCATCAAAATCTTTTGTATAAATTTTATATTGATCTTGAATATTGTTTAATGCCATTTTAGGAAAATATTCTATATCACTATCGGCAGAATCATCACCAATTTCATCACTTTCTTCCATCGAAACAGATTGTTTTAAATCTACTTCTGTTGTTTCAGATTCTATTTTACTTGGATTTTTTTTATCATTGTTTTGATTGCTATCCTCATTATTTTGATTTTCTTCATTATTTAATTCATTTTCTTGATTTATATCATCTGAAGTTTTTGTATTTTCATTATTTTCAATAAAACCATAATCCTCTAAATATTTTTTTATTTTTGAACCAAAAATTTTTTGATCATTAATACTTTCTTTTAAATCGCTAAAAATTTTTTCGTAATCTTTTCCTAGTTTTTCCTTAATTATCTTTCTATTACTTTCATTAAATTCACCAAAATCAACATCTAGAAATTTTTCATAAGCAACATACTTAAAAGCATTTGGAATTTTATTTTCTTGATTTATAGATTTTTTTTTAAGATCTAATAAATGCTTTTTAGAAATATTTGATTTAATACCTTTGAATGAAACTGATCCTTTTGCTTCAATTCTTGATTGTTCTACCCCATTCAAAATTTCATTGTTTATTTCATTATTATTAATTAAATTTTGGTGTATTTCCTTTGAATGAAATCTAAATACTAGAGCTAAACTATCAGCTTCAGCCCTAAGATAAGTTAAGTTTTTTTTTATACTCTCGAGATTAGGTTCAGAAAGATTGATTAAATTACCATCAATTGAAGGATCCTCTTTTATAAAATTTATTTCTATTTTTTCATTTTTACTAATTGATTTTGTAGTTGCAGTTAGAGATTTTTTAAATTCTTCAATAATCTCATGATTCTTTAACATTCGCTACCTTTGCATCAGAAATATCTATACCAAATGATCTTTGAAAATATTCTTCAATGATTGGTCTTTCTAATTCATCACATCTGTTTAAAAACGAAAGTTTAAATGCATATTCAACATCATTTAACATTAAATAATTTTCAGCCCATGTTAGAACAGTTCTGGGACTCATTACAGTTGAAATGTCACCATTTATAAATCCTGATCTTGTTAAATCTGCTGTAGCAACCATTGATTTTATTATATCTTTTCCATTCTTATTATTTAATTTATTAATTTTACTTAAAATAATCTTTTCTTCTTCATTGTTAGTAAGATAATTTAGTATTGTTACAATATTCCATCTGTCCATTTGACCTTGATTTATTTGCTGGGTTCCATGATATAGTCCTGAAGTATCACCAAGACCAACAGTATTTGCCGTTGCAAATAGTCTAAAATATTTATTTGGTTTTAAGACTCTTGATTGATCAAGTAATGTTAATTTACCATCAGTTTCTAAAATACGCTGAATTACAAACATAACGTCTGGTCTACCAGCATCATATTCATCAAACACTAAAGCAACTGGATTTGAATATGCCCATGGCAAAATACCATCTTGAAATTCTGTTATTTGCTTTCCATCTTTTAATACAATTGCATCTTTTCCTAATAAATCTATTCTACTTATGTGACTATCTAAATTAATTCTTACACAAGGCCAATTTAAGCGAGCTGCTACTTGTTCAATATGAGTTGATTTTCCAGTTCCATGATAACCCTGAATAAGTACTCTTCTATTATTTGAAAAACCTGCAAGAATTGCAACTGTCGTCTCTGGGTCAAAACAATATGTATCATCAATTTCTGGAACATTTTCATTTCTGTCTTCAAAAGCAAAAACATCAAAATTACAAGATACTCCAAAAATATCATTTGTATTTATTTTTGTTTTAATTTTATTTTCCATCATTCTTTACAAATTTTTTTAACAGCAGTTTATAAGACTCGTTTATTTGTTTAAATTTTTCTTCAGCTTTTTTATTATTTCCATTTACATCAGGATGAAAGATTTTCACTAACTTTTTGTATTTTTTTTT
>MDTG01200370.1_pt1 | contig 15933 bp, 17 predicted proteins | sample 811421 | NCBI WGS metagenome assembly MDTG01 (sample SAMN05326645, study PRJNA326480) | marine metagenome | isolation source: seawater | place: Pacific Ocean: South East | collected 2011 | reverse complement strand
CGTTGATAGGCTGGATGTGGAAGCGCAGTAATGCGTGCAGCTGACCAGTACTAATAGCTCAATTGGCTTGATTTATGCACTGAAAAAAATTTTCTATTTTTATTAGATATTGATTTGTTAATTCTTCCTTTTAAAGAAATATGATCTTAGAATTGATTATTTGTACATCAATCTATTTATTAAAATATATTTATTAATTTATTAATAAACTGAAAAGTTTAATCCAAGTTTAAGTCAACAATTGAATGGATTTCTGAGATTTTTGGCGAAACTTGTAAAAATCTTGAAACTTTTGTTTGTTCATCGAAGACTATTATACCTGCATCTATTGAGATATTATTAGTTAATCCAATATTTTTTGAATAATTTCTATTGCGACTTTGTCCAATGTAAAAAAATCTTCCATCATAGTGTAACCCTCTTGTAAATGCTGGAAATGAACCAACAATATTAAAGTTATTCCCCAACAAATTACCTCTTAAAGAATCATTCACATAAAATGATCCATTTATTATTTTTGGGTTGTGGGGCATCCACAAACCTGTTTTAATTGGTTTATTGATTTTTTTTCTTTTTAAATCAATTTCTAAAATACAACCATCAAAAACATCTTTTTTCCAATTACCTGTTTCTGAGAACATTGATACATACAAATATCCCTCATTATATTCACAATCATTGCAATGATGACTAGCAGTGTTTAAGCTACCAACTTTATTTGAAATTTGAATTTTGTGCTTTATTTTGAATTTTTCATTTAAAACTAAAATAGCATCTAAATATGTACACACAACATAGAATTCATTTTCTTTATTAGAGTATGACACGCCGTGAGCTCTACTAAAACTCGGTAATTTTTGGGATCTTAATATTTTAAAATTGTCATCAAATTCAAAAATACCTAAATCAGTGTCAACAGCTACAAAATTATTTTTGTATTTAATAAGACCATGACAATTCCCACTTATTTTTTTTGTACAAGACCAATTGTTGTTACGTAATTTAATGTGATAAATGCCACCTCCGTAATCTTTATCTTTATTTGGTGGGGAACCACTTGAGAAAATTAGATCTTTGTTTAAATCTGAAAATTCTTCTATGATTCTTAAATCATTTAAAATTGGACTTAATATAAAATCTTGTTCATTTTCATATCCAAAATTTTTTAATTGAGATGACACTTCTTCAAAAGAAGTGGTACATATTATTATAAAATATTTTTTGCTATTTTTTTTAAGTTTATTAGGATTTTGAATTTTTATATTTTTGTAGGTAGTTCCCCATAAATTTTTTGTGTTATCTGCAATAAATTTGACATTATTGCTAATAAGGCTTTTAGTTTTTTGAGCAATATTTCCAGATCCAAATAGTACAATAGATCTACCTTTAACAAGCTTGAATATATCTTCTTTATAATAAAATTTCATTTTTTCAATTTTTTATAATATTTTTTCTTTTTTCCTCAAATTTTTTTTTTTGATTGTTATTCAAAGCTACGTGACCATAAGAGGAAAATTGACCATCAATATCTTTTTTTATCCAAGCATTATTTTCTATCCGCCAAACTCTTGGATCTCTAAATGTGTCTGCAATATTCCAAAATTCATCCTCACTCATATTTACATATTTACACCAATATCCTAAATCGCTACTAACCACATGATCATATTTTTTCACAAGTTTAATTCCTTCTTCTCTGGTGAGGTAACCTGTTCTAATATCTTTTGAAGCGTGATCTGAGCATCTACCATAACCAAATTTAACAAATTTCATTAAATCATGAATCCCATTTTCATACCTATCATCTAAATTTGACATTAAACGATAAGTTCTTTCAAATGGTTTTTCAGCTTGTTTCCAACCATACAATTTTTGCATCATTTTTGTATGATGATTTGGATCCCATTTATAAAAATTACCCACATATAAGCCTCTAATATTTGCATTTATTATTTCCTCATCAGAAGGGTATTTAGCCCATAACATATCTTTTTCTGAAAGTTTATCATCAGGATCACTTAAAAAATCATTCCATTCAAATCCTCTTAAATTGTGCTCATGTCGAATTCTTGCACTAAATTCAATAAAGTCGTCGGGGTCAAACATGCCTGAAATGTCCCATTCAACCTCTCCCCAAACAACGAAGGGTATTTTAAATTTTGAAGCAACTGATATTGGAGCTGTATATATACCGCAGTGATTTTGCCAATTCATGTCTCCCATTTTTTTAAAACCTATCCTGTTTAGTTTTTTTAATACTTCAACACTGGGCCCCCAAATTATATGGTCAGCATCAAAATTTTCTCTCATTTTGTCTCTATTATATAGTCCCTCTGGCAAAAAATTATTTCCATCATATGTCATCAGCAATGGTTTAAGTCCAAGATCTTTAACTATACAGTGTGTTTGAAAATAACTGTCTTTTCCTCCACTAACTGGAATTAAACAGTCATAATTTGATACGTTTTTTTTTAAATAAGGTTCGAGATTATCTATTAATCTTTGCTTTCTTTTTTTCCAAACCTCATCTGAAATATTACTAAAAGCTTCAAATGATTTACAACTACTACAGATACCATCATCATCAACCATTAAATTTACAGTCGAATGTGGATATACACACTTTTTACAAAAATTCATTTTTTTACCACATCAAATAGGAATGGTTCTCTTATATTATATTTTTTATCATGTAAATATTTTTTTGAAAAATATACAGATTGATCTTTATAATGAAAAAAATTTGCAGCTGCTACAGCGTCCACACATTCATATTCCAAACCTTTTTCGAAGTGCTCATTTTCTCCTACACCACCACAAACTATAAGTGGTACTTTAATATATTTTTTTACTCTCTCTAAAATTTCACAATCATAACCCTGACCCTGTCCATCATTATCAATACTATTAAGCAAAATCTCTCCACAACCCATATCTTGTACTTGTATAATCCAGTCTTCCATTTTAATTTTTGTATCCTCTTTTCCACCATCAATAAAAACATTATAATTTTTTTTTATTTTTTTTACATCAATTGAACAAACAATACATTGTGAACCAAATTCTTTTGAGGCGTTGTTTATAAAATTTTTATCTCTTACGGCCGCACTATTAATAGCAACCTTGTCTGCACATAATTTTAATCTATTCTCAATATCACTAAGTTTTTTAATTTTTCCACCAACGGTGATTGGCATGAAAGTCTCTTTTGAAATTTTTTCAATAATACCTAAAAATGAATTTATATTTTTAATATGAAGATCGTCTCTTTTTAAATCGTATTTATCATCTTTACTTATATCTAAATAAATTAATTCATCTGACGCCCATTCACTAAGTCTTTTAACTGCAGTGATAGGGTTTCCAAGGTTTTGATGTCTTATGAACTTTCTACTTTGGACAAGAAAACCATTTTTTAAAAGGAGAATTGGTATAAGTCTTTTTTTTTTCATCAATTATACATTTGAAAAATTTTTTATTAATCTAAGCCCATTAGATAGACTTTTTTCAGGATGAAATTGAACACCATAAATATTTTTTTTTTTAATTATTGAACAAAAGACCTCATTATAAATAGTTTTTGCAAGTATATAATTTTCTTCTTTGGGAACAAATTTATAGCTATGTACAAAATAAAAAGTACTTTTATTTTTAATATCTTTTAATAATTGATCCTTCTCTATAATATCAATCTGGTTCCAACCTGTATGTATTATGGGCAGTTTATTAGTATCTAATTTTATTGTTTTTCCATCAATGAAAGCAAGACCATTTGTTTTCTTAAATTCTAAACCAATAGATGATAGAACTTGCATTCCAACACATATGCCTAAAAAAGGTTTTTTATTTTCTAAAACTTGTTTTTTTAGATTTTCTAAATTTATTTTTTTTTTATTTTTTCCATAGATACACCATATGACCCTACTCCTGGTAAAATTATATGTGTAGAATTATCTAAGTCAGCATCATCATTACTAATTGAAAAATTTATATTTAAATAATCCAAACTATTTGCAACTGATTTTACATTACCTGAACCATAATCAAGTATAATAATTTTTTGCTTCATTATCTTTTAAGATTAGCATAAAAGGTTAACATCAAATAATAAAAAATATTTTTTTTTGAAAGATTAGATATAAAAAATTAGATCAAAATTTTGTAAGACCCTGTATGAAAAAAATAATTATTACCGGTGGATGTGGTTTTATTGGATCAAATTTAACAGATTTTTTAATTAATAATGGATACCAAATTTATGTTGTTGATAATTTTTCAAATAACAAAATAATTAAACCTAATAAAAAGTCGAAATTATATAAATTAGATATTAGAAATATAAATCAAATTAAAAATGTAAATAACATACATGCAGTAATACATCTCGCAGCTAGTGCTGATATTTTAATTAGTAAAAAAGATGAAAAAAAATATTTTCAGGATAATTTAGAGGGGCTTCAGCAAGTTTTGAATTTTTGTAGTGTAAAAAAGATAAAAAAATTTATTTTTGCTTCATCTGCATCTATATACGGAAATAAAAATAATAATAATCCAGTTAAAGAACACAGCACTTTAGAACCTTGTCATTATTACGCTTATTCAAAATTTATTGGTGAAAAAATGATAGAAACATATTCTAAAATAAATAATTTTAATTTTATTATTTTGAGGTTTTTTAATATTTATGGACCTAAATCCAATGCAGTTATTTCAACATTTTTAGCTCAAAAATTACAAAAAAAAATAATTACAATTTTTGGAAGTGGCAACCAGATAAGAGATTTTCTGTATATTGATGATTTGTGTAAAGCAGTACTAAATATCCTGAAAAATAAAAAATTAAAAAATCAGATATATAATTTGGGTTCAGGAAAATCAATAAGTATAAATGAACTAAAAAAAAAACTAATTTATAAAAAAAGTCAAAAGTTAAACAAAAGAGATAATGACATTGAGGTTTCGATCGCAAATATTTCAAAGATAAAAAAAGACTTAAAATGGTTCCCCAAAACAGAAATTCATGAGGGAATTAAAAAAACTCTAGATAAAGATAAAAAAAGATTAAAAAAAATGAGCTTACTTTCTATTTCAAAATTAAAAAGATTAATAAAAAGTTCAAATTAATATATTAAATTATTTTTTTAAATATCATTACTGCGAAAATATTATCTAAATTAATTTTATCATCATAAAAATCTAATTTTAACCCACCTTTTATTCTTAATTGTTTTGAAACTAAGTATAATTTTTTTTTTGTCAATTTTGTTTATTTCTTTTAATAAATCTCTTTTATAAGATTTAAGTCCATTGTGATATTTCCACTTATTATTGTAATTGGTTGGAGTATCATAATCCCATATAATTAAATATGAGTTTTTCCTCATTAAAGAAAACATTTTTTTAATTGTTTTCCCTAGTGAATTATCTGGTGTGACATATAAAAAACCACCAGATACTATTATATCAAATTTTTTCTTTGATTTAAAAGACAAAAAAGTATCATGAAACATATTCTTTAAACCATTGTTATTAATTGCAAAATCAATTGCTTTTTTTGATGTATCAATACCAAAAACATTTGATTTAAAAAGTTTATTAATTCTTTTTAATGTTGATCCGCACCCACAACCAATTTCTAAAATATTTGAATTTTTTTTTGGTTTCAAAAATTTAATAGTTTTTAAAATTGATTGGTTAATTTTTGGACCATTTCTGTCAAAGAATTTATCTCCTTCAGTTTGAAAAAATATTTTATCTTGATTTTTTTAGACATAATTATCTAATTTCTTTAGGTTTTTTAAATTTCTACCTATATATTTCATCAATTCAGTAGTGTCTACTATTTTTAAATTTTTCTTTAACACAAATTTTTTGAATTTTTTTTTATCACTCTTGTTTCTATAAGAAGTCTCATATTCAAAATATTTATAATTAATCTTAAATTTATTTGGACATTCATTATAATTAAGATAATTAAATAAATCATTTGAAATACTTTTTGCAAGTGTGCTCGGGTTTCTTTTGTAAAAAATCTTGCCTTCATTAGATAATCTTAAGCAATATAATTTTTTTTTTCTCAATAATATATCTTCTGATAATAAAGATGTTCTATCTATCCATTTACAAAAATTAGAACATTGTACATAAGAAAATTCTCTTGGAAATTTTTTACAATTTAAAAATTCTATCACTAGATGTACTGATAATCTTTTATCAATATTTAAATTATTTTTTTTTAAAAAATTTTGATTAAAATCACAATAATAAGGTAAATAAATTTGATCTGTAACAAAAGTACTTTTTGATGTAATTAATTTTTTTTTTTTTCCAAATTTTATTTCTTTGATTTTTGAATTATAATTGATTTGAACACCTTTTTTTTTGATTAAATAATAAATATTTTCTAATATTTTTTTTGCACCTCCCTTTACATAATAATATTTAATTTTCTTGAGTTCTTTTTTTTTTATATTTTTATTAATCATTCTCTCAGGGTTGGGTTTGTGTAAAAAAAGTTTCAAACCTAATTTTTTTTGTAAAATCTTTAAAGATTCATTGTAGGTGGATTTATTTTTCCATGGGGCTAAAATATGTGTTCCAGTTTCAATTGATTTAAGATTATAAAAGTTTGAAGTCTTCCAGGATCCACCCAGTCCTGTATTACATTCGTGTATTTCAATATTTTTATATTTCTGTGCGAGCAATAAGGTTTGTAATAACATTGCAGGAGAAGTACCTATTAATGATATTTTCATACTAAACTTCTTTTTTTAAGAAAATTAATTACATCTTTAATATTAAAAAATTTGTTTTTTACATATAAATTTTCGTAAATTTCTTTAATAAAAAGATAATCTTTGTAATAATTTACATCCAATCTAAGATTTGGAAATGAAAACGATTTTGGACAATCAATTTTATTAACTGTGCAAAAATTTTTATTTATAATTTTCTGTTTTTTATAATCAAAAAAGTTTAGACTTAAATGCTCTTTTTTAATTGTACTAATTTTTTTTTTAGATATTTTTTTTAAAGTATCATAATCAAATACTTCTGCCCCAAGTCCATCTGGGTACCCAGATCTAAATATACTAGTTAAATTAGATGTAAATGATCTTTCTTTTTTACTTAAATGGTGTTTAATTATTTTATCAATTTCTTCAGGTTCTGATAAACAGTTATCACCAGGAACTCTTACAATGATCTCTCCATTAAATTTTTTGGCCGCCTGGAGATGTCTTTCTACTAAATTATCTTCTGAACCAAAAAAAATTTTAACTTGAAGTTTTTTTGATATATTTTTAAAGACTTGGTTCTCCTTTTTTTTTGAAGAAATCAAAACTATATCATCAGGAAGTTTACATCTTTTCAATCTTTCAATTATTCTATAAATCATTGGCTCGCCTGCTAAATCTAGCATCGATTTTTTTGGTAGTCTCTTTGATCCCATTCTAACTTGAATTAATAACAGAATTTTTTTTTTCATTAGGTATTTTAAATATTATCTTTTTAAATCAGAATTTTTAATAATTTTATCTTCGTATAAATTTTTATTTGCTCTTTTACCTATCACTTTTGACCAATTCATTGGAGTAATACCAGTGCCTGGACGTTTTGATATTATATTTTTTGTTGTAATTTTTTCACCTTTCTTAATAAATTTTTTAACAACAATGCTTCTCCTTGCATGTCTTCTAGATTTTTTCTCTTCAATAATAGGCATTTTAATTTTAGACTTTCCAATAAGAGTATTTAAAAATTTAACTTTATTAGTGAATTGTAATAAATTTAAATAATCCATAGAGTGATAATGATCATTGCCTTTTTGTTTTTTATCTAAGGTAAAATGTTTTTCTAAAACCTTAGCGCCCAACAAATAAGCAGTTGTAAGAGTATCCATTTGTTCATTTGGTAATGTGTGGTCAGAATAACCTATTATATGTTTTTTAAATTTTGATTTTAAATGTGAAATCATTTTTAGGTTAGCAAGATTTTCTTTAGTAGGATAATTTAATATACAGTGAAGTATAACGACCATTGGAGAACCGTTACTTTTTAAAACTGATATAGCTTTTTTTATTTCACTTAAATTTGAAGCCCCGGTAGATAAAAAAGTAATCTTTTTTTTTTTACCTATTTTTTTTAATAATGGATAGTTTGTAATATCAGCGGATGCAATTTTAAAATAGGGGACCATTGGATCCAAGAAATCAACTGCTTCCTCATCAAATGGAGTTGATAGAAAGTCAATATTTTTTTTTTTACAAAATTGATATAATTTTCTGTAGTCATTTACATTAAACCTGTCATATTTTTTAAATAACTCAAATTGATTTTTAGTTTTTTCTTTATTTGTATCCCAGTAAGCAGGAGAATTTTTTGAGGCCAGTAGTTCAGCTTTATAAGTTTGAAATTTTACACCATTCGCCCCACCTTTTTTCGCCATCAATATCATTTTTTTAGCAATTTTTATTGAACCTTCGTGATTTACTCCAACCTCAGCAATAACATAAGGTTGAAATTTTATTTTATTTAAAAATTTTTTTATACTATTAATTTTTCTCATATTTTTTTTTAAGTTTTAAATCATAACTTTTTTTTTTAATTTTATCTTTAGTAAGACTATTTTCATGTTGTCTATATCTATATAAAGGCAATGATATTCTATCGATTGAATATTTATTCTTGAACCTTATCCTTAAATCTTTTTCTTCATTAATTAAAAAATTTTCATCGTAAAGACCTATCTCAATCAAATGATGAGTTTTAAAAAGAATTCCACAAGCAATTGGTTTTTTTAAACAATTCATCCTTTTAATAATCTTTTCATTATCATCTACTAAATAGTAATCACAGGCAAACGCATCAATATCTGGATTTAAATTTGCAAATTTTAAAAGTATTGAAACAAAATCTCTGTTAACATAATCGTCTGAGTCAACACGAATTATATAATTGCTTCTAGCTTGTTTGATTCCTATGTTTAATGATTTAGGTAGTCCTAAATTTTTTTTATTTTTCAAAATTATTATTTCTTTTTTAAATACTTTAAGGGCCTGATCAGTTTTATCCTTACTCCCATCATCAATAACAATTATTTCAAATTTTTTTTTGTTTAAACTTTGTGATAGTAGAGATCTTATGCATCTTCCAATATATTTTTCTTGATTATAAACAGGAACAATAATTGAAATTTTAGGTAACATTTTATTTTAGTGTATTCTTTACAGCAGTATTTATTTTTTTTAAAAAATCATTTTTCATATTAAAAAAAATTGGAATCGAAACACACTTTTCAATAATTCTTTTTGATTTTGTAAATTTTTTTTCTAAGTTCTTATATTCTTTTTTAAGCTCTTTTATATGAGACCATGTAGAGGCAAAATGCCAAGTATAAGCTTCAGGTAAAATTTTAGTACTTATTTTGAATTTTAAAAGCTCCTCTCTTAATCTTAATGCTAGATTTTTGTTTTTAAGTTTAATTATTAGTGCATCTGCAGTTTCATAACTTCCTTTAGGAATTTGCCTTTGGACGATATTTTTATTTTTAGAAATAAGCTTCCATATCTTACTCTTATTTTTTCTATGTTTATTTATAATAATACTAAGCTTTTTAAGTTGGGCTATTCCAACAGCACCTTGAAGTTCACTCATCCTGAAATTAAATCCTGAAGATTTTCTTGTATCCTCCCATCTTTGTTTTTTAGGGTTATTTTCATGACCATGATCGTGCCAAGCAGCAGCTTTTTCATATTCTTTTTTATTTTTGAACAATATCATTCCACCTTCGCCTGTAGTTATATTTTTGGCAAAATCAAAACTAAAAGTTCCCATTTCACCCCAGGTTCCTAAAAACTTATTTTTAAATTTACCTCCACAACCCCACGCGGTATCTTCTATGAGACATACGTTTTTTTTGTTGCATATCTTTTTTATTTTATCTAAGTTTGCTGGAACTCCAAGCATATGTACAACAATTACTGCTTTAGTTTTTTTTGTAATTTTTTTTATTAAATCATCTGGATCCATATTTAATGTTTCATTTATTTCAGTAATAATTGGTTTGGCACGCGCTTCAACTATCGCTTCAATAGTTGCAACAAAAGTAAAAGCTTGTGTAATAACTTCGTCATTTTTTTTAAATCTAAAGTTGCTAACGCAACTCTTAAAGCTGAAGTTCCCGATGAAACAGCTAGAGAATATTTTGATTTAAATTTATTTTTGAAATTATTTTCGAACTCTTTTACCTTATAAGTTCCGTTTCTTTTAATATCAAACCCATGCCTAAATAAAACAGAACCATTTCTAAAAATGGAATTTAGCTCTGTTTTTTCCTCTTTACCTATTATTTCAAATCCTGGCATTAGATCTTCTTTTAATTTGCTGATTTAGTGAATTTAAATAAACCTTTTGTTTTCTATTATCAATTCTACATTTGTTTGATTGAAATTGCATTGTTAATGCCATTCTATTGTTTTTGCTATTATTTTCTGTGCTACCATGGATAACGTGTGAGTCGTGAATAAGTGCATCACCAGGGTTCAAAGAGGGAGTAAATTTTTTAAATTTTCTCAGAATTTTTTTATTTTTTACTGTCTGTGAACTACCTTTAATATTTGATGCTACATGATTTACTAAGCCAAGCTTGTGCGAGCCATTATAATAATACATGGCTCCATTTGATTTGCTACTTTTGTCAAGAGCTATCCAAAAAGTTAGACTTTTCCCATTTTTCAAGCACCAATAAAAGTTATCTTGATGTGGTGGTGATTTGATACCAATTGCAGATGGTTTAGCAAAAAATTCACATTTTCTAAATTTAGATTTTTCATTAATTAATTTTTCAGTAATATTAAAAAATTTTTTTTGATTAGAAAAATTATTAATAACTTTTGAGTCTGAAATTTTGTGGAAAGAATGAATAATTTTTTTATTTTTATTATCTAACAAAAAATTAATATTATCTTTATTATAATTTTTATTATTTTTTTTTAAAAATTTATTTATTGTTTTTTTTAAGCTTTCAATTTGTTTTTTTGTTATAAGTTTAGGTATTTTCAACCATCCATTTTTTTTGTATTTAAAAACCTCATGATCATGCAAATAGCTATTTTTAGATTTTTTTGTAATCATATAACTTTATAAAATATAATTAATATTTTTTATATCAACAATAAAAGTTTTTGATCAAATGTAATGTAAAATTTTAAATAATTTTGAATTTAATTAAGGAAGATATAATCTTTACTTATTAGTACAATACTCCTTATAAAAGCGAGATCATTTATCAACATTGCAATAGTTTTTTAAGTTTTTTGCTAAATAATTTCCAATTATTAATTTTAAAAAAAATAGAAATTAATATTATGATTGATATCAGTAAATTAAAATTTATTGTTTCTGGAAAATTTTCAATAATAAAAATACCTACGAATAATAATGGGGAGCAGAATAAAAAAAATTAGTAAAATTTTGTTTAAATATTTTTGTTTTGATAAAAAAATATTTATTATTATAATTTTAAGGTGAATCAAGATTATTGAAATAAGAAGAAGTGTTTTTATTACATTGAAGATACTATAATCTAGCAATAGCAATATTGGTGTGCACAGCCCTATATCCCAAAACCAACTATAGATTGTATTGAAGTAACAAAAAATAATATTAAATATATGTGAACAATTTCCATTTTATAAATTTACCAATTTTATTTTAATACATGAAAAGTCTTTTTAAAATAAGGTATTATTATTGATTTTATTACATCTACTGTTTTAATAAAAAATTAATACTTTTTAAAAGTTAGATAAAGATTTAACTAAAGATATAATGATTATAATAAATTTTAAAAAGGTTTAATTAAATTATAAAAAGAACAAGGTTACCTCTAAAATAGTTTGGTTGACTGGCTTGAGAGGTGTTGGGAAGTCTACATTGGCAAAAAATTAAAAAAAAACACAATAAAAAAAAATTAAAATTATAGATAGAGATACTTTTCAAAATAAAACAAAAATGAATTAAAAAATGTACAAAAAAATAATCTTTTAAATTTTAGTCATGAATTATAAAATATTAAAACAATTGAAAGAGTTGAAAAAAAATAATAATTTTAAACTGATTATTTTTATTTTTCTATTAAATATACTTAAATGAAATTAGACAATATTTATATCTGGCATAGGGTAAGCTTATTTTCTATTCTTTTCAATTACGGAAATTTGCATTATTATGTGCATTGTAATCGTGTAACTTATTTAATTCTTAAGCTTTTAAAATATAAAGTTTTTCAAATAAAATTAGAAGATCACATATTTGATAAGGAGGGTAATAATTTTTTTTTTAAATATGATTATTTAATTGATATTTATTCAAGAAAAATATTGTCATTATATAAAAAAAATATTTTTTGTTTTGAGAAAAAAAATTTTTTAAAAAGAATTTTTCTTTCTTATATTGCTGATGATATAAGTATAAACTTAAATTTTTTTGTTAGGACAGAAAACTATTTTACAAAAAAATTTTCTAGAAATAAGATTTTTTATGTTTTTGATGATAGTGATTTTGTTGAAAATTTTAGATTTATTTTAAAAAAAAAATTTAGGAAAATAAACTTTTTAACAAATAAAAATTACTATAGAAAAAGTTTATTTAAGAAATCGATATTCTTATTTTTAACTTTATTTGTAAATATCTTTAAAAAAAAAATAAGTTATGAAAAAAAACCTAGAGTATTTCAGGAATATAAAAAAAATATATTTGATAGATACCCTGATGCAGGTCAATTATTTTGGCTAAGTAAATCTAAAATAAACTTCACTGATCTTGGCTGGTTTACTTTTGAAAGAAATTTTAAATCTTATTTTAAAAATCCTTTTACACAAAAAAAAGAAAAGATTCTAAGTGTAAATCAATTTAATTTTTTAGAATTTAATGATATTTTTAAAAAATTTTTTTTTTTTACTTAAAGAAACTTTTTATAAAAAACAAAACGTTATTAAATTTTTACCTTCTCGAATTTTATTCAAAATATAAAATTGAACATAATAAAAGATTTATAAAAAATTTTAACATAAAGATTTTTCACTATTATCAAGAACCAAATTATCAAAGCCTTTTACTAGCATATGCTTGTAAAATAACAAATTCAATTGTTATCTGGAATCATTGGTCAATTGATCAGCACCCAGTTTATTATTTTAAATATGGTTTTTGTGACATATTTTTATCTTGGGGTGCTTGGAATACTTCTTATTTAAATGCACATAATTTTCTTTACGACCATTGTTTTACAACAGGCATGATTGCTGGTGATAATTTTAATGCAGCTAAAAATAAAACAAATAAACAAAAAAAAATTATAGTATTTAATAGCACGAGCTCATCTGAAAATTTTTTACATTCAAATTTTTTATTAAAAAAATTCTATGAAGCTATATTTCACTTAGCAAAAAAAAATAAATACAAAATTTATATTAAGCCCAAAATAGATATTTTCTATAATATGGATATTAATACTAAATTAAAAATGAAAGATTTGATAAAAAAAAAGAAAATTAATTTGTATTCACATGTATTAACTCCTAGTAATGTTGGAAACAAAAATGACCTTTATATTGCTTGGGGAATAAATACTGCAGGGAACATTGCAAATATGCAAGGAAAAAATGTATTATATTTTGATAATGCAAAATTAAAATTTCATCCTTTTGCAAAAAAAAAAATTATAATAACAGATGAACTTGAACTTTATAAAAAAGTAGAGAATTTTTTTAATAAAAAAGAAAAATTTATATTAAAAAAAAAAGAAATAAATGATCTTAATGAGTTTTGTGATTTTAAAGCGAACAATAGAGCTGCGTTTGTATTTGAAAAAGTATTCGAACTTTTAAATAAAAATTTAGATAAGAAAAAAGTTTTAAATATTACTAAAGAAAATTATCAATCTAATTACGGAGTAAAAAAAATAGTTAAAATTAAGCGAAAATCTAGAAAAATAAAAATGTGGGAGAGAGAAATTAGTAAAATTAATCAAGCTTTTATAAAATATAAAAAGTAAATAATCTTTAAAATATATAAATTAATTATAGAATATCAAATATTATGAAATTTTATCCAACAGTAAATATTTTAGGTAATGAAAAAAATGAATTATTGAAATGTCTTAAAAGTAAGCAATGGTCATCATTTAAAGGTGCATTGAGTGAAAAAAATTATCAAAAGATTTTAACTATGGACTCCATTTCTTCTGGAAAATTAAAGGATTTAGAAATTAGATTTTTAGGGGGAAAATATGTTAGAAAATTAGAATCAAATGTAGTAAAAAAATTTAAAGTAAAATTTTGTGTATCTGCTAATTCAGCTACATCATGTTTACACATGGCTCTTGCCTCTATTAATGTTGGGCCTGGTGATGAGGTCTTAGTTCCTTCTATGTCGTTTAATTCTACAGCAACATCTATTCTTTATGTAAATGCTATTCCAAAATTTGTAGAAGTAAAACCGGATACTTTCTGTATAGATCCTGAAGATATAAAAAAAAAAATTACAAAAAATACAAAGGCTATAATTGTAGTGCACTTAGGTGGTAATTCTGCAGATATGGATAAAATTAATAAAATATCAAAAAAATTTAATATACCAATAATAGAAGATGCTGCTCAGGCGCCTGGTTGTAAATATAAAAATAAATATTTAGGAACGATAGGTGATATTGGAATTTTATCACTTACAGAAACAAAAAATATTACAAGCGGAGAGGGGGGGTTACTACTTACTAACAATACTAACTTTGCTAAAAGAAGTCGATTAGTAAGAAATCATGGTGAAGGAGTAATACTAGACAGTTTAAAAAGTAATGAGTACGAAAATATAATTGGTATGAATTACAGATTGACCGAAATTCAGTCAGTTATCGCCATTGAACAATTTACTAAATTAAAAAAAGTAAATAAGTTAAGAAAAAAAAATTCTGATTATTTAATTAAAGGATTAAAAAAATTTAATAAAATTTTAATACCTCAAAAAATTGAAAAAAATACTGAATACTATCCATATATATTGAAATTTTTATGGAAAGGAAATCACATAATTAAAAAAGAAGTTTTAATAAAAAAATTAAATTTACTCGGAATACCATTTACTGCTGGATATGGAAGAATGATGCATGAAAATCCTATTTTTTCAAAGTTAATTGCATATAAAAATGGATGCCCTTTTTTTTGTTCTCAAAATAAAAAAATTACAAAAAAATATGGAAAGAATACCCTGCCAGTTTCAGAAAAATTAAATAAGGATTTTGTATGGTTTAAATTTATACATCCACCAAATGGTAAAAAACAAATGAATTTTATTATATTAGCTTTTAAAAAAATTCTAAATAATATCTAACTAATTTAAAATAATTACATTTTTTTTAAAAAAATATATGCTTTATAACTAACAACTTTAACTTAAATGAAATTAAAGATAAAAAATACAGATAAAGGATTATGGCTTTTTGGTTTATCTGGAACTGGCAAAACTTTTTTGTCAAAAAGAATATTTAAAAATAAAAAAAGATCTTTTATAATAGATGGAGATATAGTACGTGATCTAATTAGTTTTGATCTTGGGTATAAAAAATCAGATAGGATTAAGCAAAACAAAAGAGTTTTAGGGATTGCTAAAATGGTAATTAAAAATGGTTATTATCCTATAATTTCTAGCGTATATTTAGATCCTAAAATTGCAGAAAATGCTAAAAAAAATGGTATCAAGATTATTAATGTTGTAACAGCGAATAAAAGAGTTAATAAAAAGCTTCTTAATAAAAAAAATATTGTCGGTAAATCAATTAAACAACCAAAAATTAACTGTGAAATTATAAATGTCTAGAAATATTAAATTAGGAAATTTTAATCAATTAGCCTACTCCTACAGGGTGAGTAGACCGGG
>MDTG01043234.1_pt1 | contig 15934 bp, 13 predicted proteins | sample 811421 | NCBI WGS metagenome assembly MDTG01 (sample SAMN05326645, study PRJNA326480) | marine metagenome | isolation source: seawater | place: Pacific Ocean: South East | collected 2011 | reverse complement strand
GCGACCAGGTCCGCGAGGTCATCAACGCGTGCAAGAGCGGGGCGAACGGGCCGAACGGCCGCATCCCGATCCGCGTGGGCGTCAACGAGGGCTCGATCATCGAGCGCAAGGACAAGCAGAAGCGCGCCAAGGAACTCGGCGCGTTCTTTAGCGACCACAAGCACGGGTACATGCTCGCGATCATGATCGCGAAACTCGAGGAGTACCTCGAGATCTTCTACGCGGAGGACTTCGAGGACATCGCGATCAGCGCCAAGAGCATGGACGCGACGCTCGTCATCGACGCGTACACAGAGATCTCCAAGCGGTTCGACCACCCGCTGCACCTGGGTGTGACCCACGCGGGGCCCAAGGAGACGGGGTGCATCCGCTCCGTCGTCGCGCTGGGCACCCTGCTCGCGAACGGGATCGGGGACACGATCCGGATTTCCTACGCGAGCGATCCCGTTTACGAGGTCGAGGATGGGCTCGAACTTCTCTATTCGCTGGGTCTGCGGGAGCGGAAAGGGGCGGAACTGATCGCCTGCCCCACCTGCGGGCGGATCCAGGTCGACCTGTTCACGCTCACGCAGGATGTGCGCCGGACCCTCGCGGACAACATCGAGGTCCCGATGAAGGTCGCGGTGATGGGCTGCGTCGTCAACGGGCCGGGCGAGGCAGAGGGCGCGGATGTCGCGGTCTTCGCGGGCGACCGCAAGGGCATCATCTATGTGCAGGGCGAGCGGGTCGCGACGGTCCCCGAGACGGAGATCCTTGACCGTCTGCTCGCGGAGTGCAAGACCTTCCAAGACCGCGTCCGCTCGGGCGAGGCGAAACTGGGTGAAAAGAAAGTCGACATCGTCCCGCCGGATCCCGAGGGCGAACTCGGGAGCGGGTGGGAGAAGATGGCGGCCGAGCGGATCGCGGGGGGCACCGATCTCACGGTCGGTAACACCTGACGATCAGCAAGTGTGGATCGGTGTGCGGTCCTCGGCTCGGTGCCACGCCCGGAACCGAGCCTCGGATGACCCCGGGGTCGTTGCGCCGGATCACTCAGGCTTGGATTCGACCGGTTCCGCGGGCTCGCTCTGCGATCCGTGGCTCACCCGCTCGTCGGTCCCGCCCGAGGTGAGGGGGGGCTTCGCGGACGAGTAGCTCTGCGACTGCTGCGAGCGAGGCGGGGTCTTCACATCGTCGCTGATGTCGTGCACGCCCTTCTTGAACTCACGGAGCGCATCGCCGATGCTCCGCGCGACGGAGGGCAGGCGGCTCCCGAACAGAAGCAGCATCACGATCCCGATGATGAGCCATTCCCAGTGGCCGGGCATAAAGGCGAGCGTGGTCACAGCGAACTCCTCAGGTCTCGCACGGGGCATCCCGCGCGAGCGTCGGTTCCGGGCACCGGCGGGCTCGACGAGCCCGACGCCGACGGGATGCACGCGCACCGGCATCGGCCGAGTGATTCAAGACCCCGCCCTCCGGGGTGTCAACCGTCCCCGTTCCGCGCGTCGAAGAGCACCGAATCCTCGTTTTCGCGTTGCGCCCACCGCTCCGCGACCTCTACGACATTGCCCAGCAGCACCGCGACGGTCATCGGGCCCACCCCGCCCGGGACGGGGCTGATCCACCCCGCGACGCGCCGGGCCTGGTCGAACACGACATCCCCCACCACGCGCCGGTTGCCCGATTCGTCGGTGATGCGGTTCACCCCGACATCGATCACGATCGCGCCGGGGTGGATCCAGTCGGGCGTCACAAGGCCCGCCTTGCCCGCCGCGGCGACGAGGATGTCCGCGGTCCGCGCCAGGTCGGGCAGGCCCAGCGACCACTTGTTCGCGCTGATGACGGTCGCGTCCCGCGTCATCAGCAGGGCCGCGATCGGTTTGCCCACGGTGTGGCTCTGCCCGATGACGACGGCCCGCTTGCCCCGGAGGCTCTCGCCCGTCGAGTCGATGAGCTTCATCGTCGCGAGGGCGGTGCAGGGCGCGAACGATGATCGCCCGTACACGATGTTGCCGATGTTGGAGGGGTTGACACCCTCGACATCCTTGCCCGGGTGGATCCGGCTCTTGACCTGGTGCTGATCGAACCCCTCCGGCAGGGGCATGTGGACCATGATCGCGTGGACGCCCTCGTCAGCGTTCAGATCGTCGATGAGCCCGAGCAGATCACCCTCGCCCGTCCCGGGGGGCAATTCGTGGAGGCGGTACTCGATCCCCAGCGCGTTGCAGGTCTTCGCCTGGTTCTCGGCGTAGACCCTCGCGCCGCCTGTGCCGGAGGCCTCCGAAGCGACCAGCACCGCATCGAGGCGGGCGATGCCCCCCACGGCGCGGAGCGAACGGACGCGCGCGGCGATGCCCTCCCGCTCGATGCGGGCGAGTTCTTTCCCGTCGATGATGCGTGCGAGGCCGTCGCTGGTCATGGGCGGGGGATCATACACTCGCCCCGTGCCGGATCCGGAGACCCCATCGAGCGGGAAGAACACGAGCGAACGGATCGAATCGCTGCGGTCGCTGCTGCGCCGGGCGAACCGGGCGTATTACGCGGACGCGTCGCCGATCATGTCGGACCGCGAGTACGACGACCTGCTCGCCGAACTCGCGGACCTTGAGGCGCAGCACCCCGAACTCGACGCCCCCGACAGCCCGACGAAGCGCGTCGGGGGCGAGCCGATCGAGGGCTTCGAGACCGTCGCCCACGCCGTGCCGATGCTCTCGATCGACAACACCTACAGCGCCGACGAGGTGCGGGCGTGGATCGCGCGAGTCCACAAGAGCCTCGGTCGCGCGGACGACGAGGACGGGGACGACTCCGGTCTCTTCGCACCGAGCGCACCGGACGACGGGACGCGGTTCGTCTGCGAGCCCAAGATCGACGGCGTCGCGCTCTCGCTGCGATACGAAGAGGGTCGCCTCGTCCGCGCCCTGACGCGGGGCGACGGCGAGAAGGGAGACGATGTCTCGCACGCGGCCCGCACCATCCGTGCGATCCCCCTGCGCCTGCAGGGCGAGGCGGCGCCGCCCGAGGTCCTCGAGATCCGGGGCGAGGTCTTCATCCCGCGCCCGGAATTCGAGCGCATCAACGCCGAACGAGAGGCGGGCGGGCTCGACCCGTTCATGAATCCCCGCAACGCCTGCGCCGGGACGATCAAGCAACTGGATCCCAAGGCGATCGCGGAGCGCCGCCTCCGGTTCATCGCCCACGGGCGGGGCGCGGTCTCGGACGGCTTCGCGGCGTCGTACAGCGAGTTCCGCGAGAGGATCGCCGCGATGGGCGTGCCAGTCAGCCCCCACGCAATAGAGGCGAGCGACGCGGACGGGATCCTCGACGCGATCGAGTCGTTCGAGCGTGAGCGGCACGCGCTCGACTACGACACCGACGGGATGGTCGTGCGCGTCGACTCGTTCGCCGGTCAGGACGCCTTGGGGGCGACGAGCAAAAGCCCTCGGTGGATCATCGCCTACAAGTTCGCCGCTGAGCGAAAGCCCACGCGCCTCGACGCGGTCGAGTTCCAGGTCGGGAAGACGGGCAAGATCACGCCGAGGGCGGTGATGGAGCCCGTCCTGCTCGCGGGGACCACGGTGCGCCACGCCTCCCTGCACAACTTCGGGCTGATCCGCAAGAAGGACATCCGCGTCGGGGACACGGTGCTCGTCGAGAAGGCGGGCGAGATCATCCCCTATGTCGTCGAGCCCGTGCTCGCGCAGCGTCCGGGTGACGCCAGCGAGATCACGCCCCCGTCCGCCTGCCCGGTGTGCGACGGGGATGTCGAGATCGAGACCGCGACGGGCGCCGTCTTCCGACCGGGCGACGGCTTCGACCCCGAGGACGAGACCGCCAGGCGATGCGTCAACCCGGAGTGCCCCGCCCAGCTGCGCGAGAAGCTCGTCTGGTTCGTCGGACGCAACCAGATGGACATCGACGGGCTGGGCGAGCAGACGATCGACCAGATCCTCGCGACCGCGGGCTCGGACACGCCCGTCCCCCTGAAGGGATTCGCGGACATCTTCCGTCTGGGCGAGCATCGCGACGCTTTGCTCGCGCTCGATCGCATGGGGGAGAAGAAACTCGAAAACATGCTCCGCGGGATCGAGGCCGCGAAATCGCGGGGTCTTGCGCGGGTGCTGGGCGGGCTTGGTATCCGGCATGTCGGCACCTCGACCGCGAAGGCCCTCGCGCGGGTCTTCCCCGATCTCGACACGCTGCTGGAGGCGCCGGTCGAGAAGCTGATGCCCAAGGCGTTCAACACGATGTCGTCGAAGGAGCGGGCGCGCATCAGCGGATCGCCCGACAAGCTCGAAGCGGACTACGAAACGGGGCTCGGTCGCGACACCGCGCCCGTCGTGCACGCCTATCTGCACAGCAAGGCGGCGCGCAAGACCTTCGACGACCTCGTCGCCGTGGGGGTCGATCTGACCAGCCGGGACTACCGCGCCCCGGACGAACACCCCGGCGTCGGCGGCAGCCCCTTCGCGGGAAAGACCGTCGTGCTGACCGGGACGCTCGCCTCGTTCGACCGACCGGAACTCAAGGAGAAGCTCGAGAACCTCGGCGCCAAGGTCACGGGCTCGGTCTCGAAGAACACCGACCTCGTCATCGCGGGCGAGAAGGCGGGCAGCAAGCTCGACAAGGCGAACGCGCTGGGCATCGAGGTGTGGGACGAGGCGACGCTGCTCGGGGCGCTGGGCGATGCCTGATCGGATCGCTCACGCGGCGCCGGACGCGTCCGTCTCGCATGCGCTCGCCAGATCGTCCATGTCCTTCTCGAGCATCCCGCACACGCTCTTCTTCATGAACGCGAACATCACGCCCATCAGCTTCGCGCCCAGCGTCCGGGGGGTGCTCTCGAAACGGAGGGTCATCTTCGTGCCGTCGCCCTCCGGCTCGAATCGGTGCGTCGAGACATAGTCGGTGCCGTGGCTGCTCGCGAGCAGCGTGAACCCGTTGGGCGGGTCGAAATCCGCGAAGGTCATCGTCTCGCTCGCCTCTTTGCCCCACATCACGCGGGTCTCGGTGAAGCGCGTGCCGTTCCCGACGGGCCCGTCGGCATGCACCTCGATCTTCGTGATCGCCTCGACCTGCTCCGCCCAGTTGCGGACATCGCTCGCCTTTGCGAACACGGTTTCGATGGGCGCGTTGATGTGCTTCTCGACGGTGATCGACGCCATGCGTGCGGCTCCTCTCGGCGTCGAACAACCGCCGCCAAACAGCCTACCACGGATCCGGCGGTCAGCGGGCGTGATCGACGGGATCGGGCCCGCCGTGATGGGCGTGCGCATCCAGCGACGCGAGCAGGGCCCGCGCCACGCGGATGTTGACCCAGATGACCGCGATCCCGATCGCGATGCCGACGATGACGGGCCACCCCGCGAGCGGGTCCTCGACGGTGCGCCGGAACTCCCCCACCACCGCGCGCCACGCCGCGAGGCCGTCGGGAGAAGAAGTTGCGAGCATCGGACCAAAGAGGGCGGGCATGGTGCGCCTCCCTTCACAGGGAAGCATCGGGTCCGATCACTCGCGAGGCCAGCGTTCGCGCGCAGCACGGCGGACGATTGCGCCCCCGATCCTTCACAATCCGCCCGAAACCGGGTTCTCGGGCGTCAGTCGGCTGCGGGACGCGGCTGCGGGCCGATCGCGTCCATCACCGACCCCGCCTTGTCGTTCGGGACCAGGAAGCTCAGGCTGTAGTGCGCGATCCGCCACGCTCCTCCGTCACCCCTTCGCGCCACGCCTGTCCCGCGGCAGCGTCCATACTTCTCGTTCCACAGCACCTCGTCGAACCACGCAACCGACGGATCGTCACCGGGCCCCACGATCACATGCCGCTCGAGCGCTTCGTAGGTCCACGCCTCGACGCCGTCGAAGTGGGGACGCGCGAACGCCTCGAAATCGGCGCGCGACCATCGCTCCCCCGGGTCGGTCCCCAAGAAGACCGCGTCGGGGGTCATCTTCGAGAAATACGCATCAAAGTCGCCCCGAGCCGCGGCGTCGTGCCACATCGAAAGCAGCACCGTCACCATCCCGTGCGCCGTGAGCGATTCCGCCGAACGGAAGTGATCGGGCAGCCCCAGCGGGTTGGCCCGTGTGTCGCGCGAGCCTCCCTCGCTCGCGCACGCGGACAACACCCCCGCCGACGCGAGCAGCGCGGCGCGACCGGCCCGCCTCACGCGTCCCACTTGATCACCACCTTCCCGAACTGCTCGCCCGACTCCAGGCGTTCGTACGCCCCGCGCCCGTCCGCCGCGTCGTGCACCGAGTCGATCACCGGGGTGTAGGACCCGGTGCGGTAGAGGCTGGTCACCTCCGCGAAATCGTCGACCGAGCCCATGGTCGAACCGAAGATCCGCAACTGGTTCCAGAAGATCCGCGCGAGGTCGGTCGTCGCATCGGGCCCGCTCGTGCAGCCGGGCGTGACATACGCCCCGCCCCGCGCCAGCGACTTGATGCACCACAGGTGCGTCGCCTTCCCGGCCGAATCGACCGCAAGGTCGACGCCCCGCTTGCGGGTCCACTTCCGCACCTCGCGCGACCAGTCCTCGCCCTCGTCGAGCACCGCGTGGTCGGCGCCCAGCTCCAGCGCTCGCTCGAGCTTCCACTCGTGCCGGCTCGTCACACAGACGCGGCACCCCAGGTGCGTCGCGATCGACAGCGCCGCGAGGGCCACGCCGCCCCCGATCCCCGTGATCAGCACGCTCTGCCCAGGCAGCAGGTCCGCCTTCGTGCGCATCATGCTGTACGCAGTGAGGAAGGTGAGCCCGAACGCCGCGGCTTCCGCGGGATCCGCGTCGCCCACATCCGCGACCTGCTCGACCGGGCAGTTGAAGAACTCCGTGTGCGTGCCCGGTGAATGGTGCTCGCCCAGCAGCTCGTAGTTCGGCGCGAGCGTCGAGCCCGTCGGGTCGTCGGGATGAACATCCGCCGGCGTGTCGATCGCCGCGTTGACGATCACCCGCCGCCCGATCCATGCCTTGTCGACCTCCTCGCCCACTTCGACAACCTCGCCGCACCCGTCGCAGCCCCCGACCCGCGGGTAATCGAGCTCGAGCCCCGGCACGCCCCGACCCACCCAGAGGTCGAGGTGGTTCAGGGCGCTGGCGAGCATCTTCAGGCGCACCTCCCCCGCCTCGGGCGGCCCGGGGTCCTCGAAGTCGGTCGCGTGGATCACATTCGGCGCAACGGGGTCGCCCTGTTCGGTGATGACGAGTGCTCGCACAGCACGGTCCTTTCAGTGATCCAGAAGCGAATCAACATGTGAGCGCACGATCAGGTGGTCTTTCGGAAGATTATCCCCGAGGCGGAACTCCCGGTAGAGCGCCGCGAACTTCCGACCCCCGACCGTCCCGATGCAGTTGTAACTCAGCAGCAGAACTTCAGCGTTCGAGAGGTGCGCCCGCGCGATCCGCGCATAGCGGTACTTGGTCGCGGGATCGATCTCGAAATCCGAAAACTCGCTGAGGTATTTGAACGCGTGGTAGAGGATCCGGAAGTACTGGGCGTACACGGCCGACATGTGATTATCGAAGAAAGTATCAACGATGTCCGCAAGGCTCGTCTCCGGACGCACCTCGTTGACACGCCTGAAATAGCGCGTGAAGTCCACATAGGTCTGGTTGATCGCCTGGGAGCCGGTCAGCCTCGAATCCCGGCGTTTGACCCGCACCTCGCCGTCCTCGATGCGAATCTCTCGTTTCTCCCACACCAGGTCGTCCCGAGACTGCCGGAACAGATCGAGAAGATGGAAGAAAGAGTCCTCGAAGCTCTGTCGCTGCATCACCTTCGCCTGGCGGGATAACTCGGCCTCCTGCTGCTCAAGCACGGTCCGGGTCAGCGAAAGATCTCGCCTCTGATAGCGAAGCTCCTGGAGTTGCAGAGCGATCGCGATGATCACACCCGCAAAGGCAAGCCCTGAGAAAAGAGCGTTCACCGCGCCGAACTGATCGCCGAACGCGCCGGCTTCACATTCCTCCCTCAACCCGATGACCGAGACCGCAAACCACGGATATGCGAGCACGATGGCGACGATCCCGGCAACGACGAGTACCGTCAGCACCATCGCGGCCGCCCACTTCAAACGCGTACGCTCCGTCATCGCAGTCTTCCCTTCCGATGGACGGACGATTGCACCACCCGAACACCGCGACAAGCATACCGAACAATGCCCATCCTCGCCGCCACCAACATCGAGCTCGCCTACGGCGACCGCCGCATCCTCGACGGGGTCTCGCTCTCCGTCGAGCCCGGCGAGCGGGTCGGGATGGTCGGGCGCAACGGGTGCGGCAAATCCAGCCTGTTCAAGGTGCTGACGGGCGCCCTCAAGCCCGATGCGGGGCAGGTCGTCCTGCAGGGGGGCGCCAGCGCCGCGTACCTCGCGCAGGAACCCGAGTTCGACGGCACCCGCACGCTCCTCGACGAGGCCCAGGCCGCGTTCAGCCATATCGACGAACTCGAGGCGGAACTGCACGAGGTCTTCGAGTCGATGGCGGGCGCGGAGGGCGAGACGCTCGACAAGCTGCTCCGCCGGCAGGAGTCGATCGAGAAGAAGATCGACGCCGCGGGCGGGCTCGCGACGCGCCACAAGGTCGAGATCGTCCTGCACGGGCTGGGGTTCGTCGACGCACAGTTCGGCGTGCCGGTCACCGGGCTTTCGGGGGGCCAGCGTGCCCGCCTCGCGCTCGCGAAGATCCTGCTCGGTAAACCCGACATCCTCCTGCTCGACGAGCCCACCAACCACCTCGATATCCAGGGCAGGCTCTGGCTCGAGGAATTCCTCACCAGCGAGTTCCGCGGCGCGGTGCTGATGATCAGCCACGACCGGTACCTGCTCGACGCGGTCGTGAGCCGGATCATCGAAGTCGAACCCATCCCCAACCAGGGCGGACGCCTGATCGAATACCCGGGCAACTACCGCGACTTCCGCAAACTGAGAGCGGAGCGTCTCGAGGCGCAGCGCCGCGCGTGGGAGAACCAGCAGACCAAGTTCCGTCAGGAAGAGGCCTTCATCCGCAAGTACAAGGCGGGCCAACGCGCCAAGCAGGCGCGGGGCCGCGAGAGCCGCCTCGAGCGCGAGAAGGCGACGCTCACCATCGAGCGCCCCCTGAACAGCGCCTCGATGAAGCTCGAACTGCCCAAGGCCGAGCGGACGGGCGACATCGTCGCGAATGTGCGCGGCCTGCGCAAGGCCTACCCCAACGAGGACGGCTCGACCCGCGTGCTCTTCCACGACCTCGACCTCTCCATCGAGCGGGGGCAGCGCTGGGGCATCCTGGGCCCCAACGGCGCCGGGAAAACAACCCTCGTCCGCTGCCTGCTGGGGGAGATGGAGCCCGACGCCGGGACTGTTTCGCTGGGCACCAAGCTGTCCGTGGGCTACTTCCGGCAGAGCCACGAGGCGATCGACCCCGACCTTACCGTCGTGCGATACCTCCAGAAGATCGTCCGCAACGAGTGCCCCGACCAGCCCCTGAGCGAGCAAGCGGCGCGCAACCTCGCGGGCGCGTTCCTCTTCAGCGGCGAGTCGCAGGAGAAGGAACTGGGCCTGCTGAGCGGGGGCGAGCGGGCGAGGGCCGCCCTCGCGGGGCTGATGGCGAGCGCGAAGAATGTGCTCGTCCTCGACGAGCCCACCAACCACCTCGACATCCCCAGCGCCGAGCGCCTCGAGGAGGCGTTGCGCCTCCCGAAGGAAGGTGAGCGCAACGACGCGCTCTTCGACGGCACGCTCATCCTCATCAGCCACGACCGAGCCCTGCTCGACGCCTGCTGCGACCAGCTCATCGTCCTCGACGGCGCGGGCAACGCCCGAGCCTTCAACGGGAATTACAGCGAGTGGCACGCGAAGCAGGAAGCGCAGACCACCGCCACACAGCGACGCAGCGACACGCCGAAGCCGCGCTCAACAAAGGGAAAGGTCAGCGACTCACCCAAGAGCCCGGAGCGTGAGCGACGGGGGAGCGCTCCCGATGCATCAAACTCGACAAGCACCGCGACCAAACCCAGGAAGAGCAAGTGGTCGTGGATGCGGATCGAGCAACTCGAGGAAAAGATCGCCTTCCTCGAGCAGCGCATCGCCGAGATCGACAAGGCCCTCGACGACCCCGACATCTGGACCGAGATCGACAGGGCGAACGCCCTGACCACCGAGCGCGACGAGTTGAAAACAGAACTCGAAGGCGTCGAAGCAGAATGGCTCCGCAAGGCGGAATAAGCGCAGCCCGCGCTACTTCTCCGCCGCCGCCCTCAGCGCCGCGATCACCCGAGGCCACGCCGCCTCGAAATACGCCCTCGTCTCGTCCCAGTGCTCCCCGTCGCCGAAGCCCGCGTGCGTGATCGTGAGCGCGGTCGCACCGTCGTCTCGCTCATCGAGCGACATCACCACCCAGGTCCGCTTCGCTCGCGATTCGGGCTGCTCGGGCGGCGCATTCCAGCTCACCACCAGCGTCTTGTCGGGCACCCACGCGAGCACCTGGTTCCCCTCGCCCCCCTTCGTGCCGTAGGGGTTCTCATCGAGGAAGTACCACTCGTACGGCCCGCCGACGCGCAGCTCGACCCGGCTGTCGATCCCGTACACCTCGCGCAGCCCGTCCTCGGTGGTCAGCAGCGAGAAGATCCGAGACGCCGGGGCGCCGATGACGCCGTCCACGCTGAACGACCGGCAGGCCTCGCCCGTCCCGACGAACAGCCCGCTGTCGATCGGGTACGCACCCCGCGGCGGTCCCGGCTCGTGCGCCATCATCGCCTCCTCCTCCTCCCGCGCGCCTTCCCGCCGCTCCCACCGCGCGTCGATCATCTCGACCGCGTCCGCGTCCGCCGCGGGAAGCATCCACACCCGCCAGCGGTACGCGTCGCCCTCGACCACGCCCACGCGCTGCCGGATCTTGGCGGGATACGCACCCCATTCTGTCACGAACCCGCCGCCCTCCGCGGGCTCGAGCGTGAGGGCCTCGCTCGACCCGTCGCTCTGGAACCCGCGCGCGATGATCGACTCGGTCTCGGGATCCCACCGGTACACGGTGTAATACCGGAGATAGGGCGCCCCGTCCCCGTCGCGCGCCCAGGTCAGCACATCCACGAACGACCCGCCCATCAGCACGCGGTACTCGTTCCTCGCCCAAAGGTCCATGCCGTTGGACCACGCCGTGCTCACCTCCCAGTCACCGATGTACGGCGCGAGCACCTCCAGCGGCGTGCCCTCCAGCAACGCCGCGTCCGCGCTCCGCACGCCCGCCGGCATCATCGGGTCGGCCGCGAAGACCGGCGCGACAACGAGCGCGCTCAGCGCAACCGCGACGACTCTCGAAAGCACCGCGTTCACGATTCTGCTGTGCATCGCCCTGCCCGTCCTTTCACTATTCGGCCCAGTCGTTGAGGATACCGGATCCCACTCGTCGCGATGCTCCCCCACTACCATCGCCCCCATGCGCACCGCCGCCGTCCGTGCCGATCTGATGCTCCTCGTCGTCGCCGCCCTCTGGGGTGCGGGGTTCGTCGCCCAGAAGGACGCGATGGACCACATGGGCCCCTTCGCGTTCAACGGCGCCCGCTACGCGATCGGCGTCGTGCTGCTCGCGTGCCCCGTCTTTCTCCGAAAAAAGAAAGGCCTCTCGCTCCGCACACTCATCGGGGGCGGCGCGCTCGGGCTCGTCATGTTCGCCGCCGCAGGGCTCCAACAAACCGGCATCGTCACCGCGGAGGCCTCCCGCGCCGCGTTCCTCACCGGGCTCTATGTCATCCTCACCCCCGCTCTCGGCCTTCTGTTCCGACAGACCATCACGCGGGGTCACCTCCTGGGCGGTGCCCTCGCGATCATCGGGCTCGCGATGCTCGCACGAGGCGAGGCGGACGCCTGGTCCAACCTGCTCGAGGGCCTCTCGATCGGGGATTGGCTCGTCCTCGCCTGCGCCCTCGCGTGGGCGCTGCATGTCGTCCTCACCGGGCACTACGCCCTCAAGGCCGACCCCCTTGCCCTCGCGTGGTCCCAGTTCGTCACCGTCGCGGCCCTCTCGCTCGGCGCGTCGTTTCTGCGGGAGACCGCCAGCCCGGCGGATCTCGCCCGCGACATCGCGTCGGGGTGGATGCCCCTCCTCTACAGCGGCATCTTCGTGATCGCCCTCGCCTTCACCCTCCAGATCGTCGCGCAGCGCGATGCCCCCCCCGCGCACGCGGCCGTCCTGATGAGCCTCGAAGCCGTCTTCGGCGCCCTCTTCGGCGTGCTGCTGCTCCGAGAATCGCTCAACGCGTGGGAACTCGCGGGCTGCGGCGTGATGTTCGCCGGCATGCTCGCGAGCCAACTCCACAGGGGCCGGCGCACCGAGGCGGACCGAGCCGTGCCGATCGAACCGGTCTGAGAGAACACCTCGCGGGATCACCCTCGCGCGCAATTGGTATCCTGCGCGGATGCATCACCTCGATCGACGCCGATTCCTCACCGCCGCGGGCGCCGCGAGCGCCGCCGCGGCGTTCGCCTCGCTCCGCACCGCTCACGCCCAGCCCGCGCAGGACCCCGCGACACCGGGCGATGCCCACCGGGGGCCCGCCGTCATCGCCTCCGCGAACGGCCTGCGCACCGTCCGACTCGCCTACAACCGCATCACCAACCGCATCGACCCGACCCTCGCGGTCGTCGAGGGTGTCGGCATCGTTGAGGCGGACCCCGATGACATCACCGTCGGGTTCGGAGGCCTGCCCAACGAGCGAGGCGTCGTCCAACTCGATTCCTCCGTGATGCACGGGCCGACCCACCGCGCCGGCGCGGTCGCCGCGCTCGAGAACATCGTCCACCCCGCGAGGGTCGCCCTCCGCGTGCTGCAATCGACCGATCACTGCCTGCTCGTCGGGGAAGGGGCGCTCGAATTCGCCCGGGCGCACGGGTTCCCGGAAGAGAACCTGCTGACCGAGAAAGCCCGCCGCCTCTGGATGCAGTGGAAGCGCCGCGCCACGCCCGCCGACGACTGGCTCGACGACGACCAACTCGACTGGCCCGTCGAATCCATCACCGAGCCCGGGCCCGGGCGCCTCAAGGGCGCGGGCGAGCAGTCACGCCGCCGCGACCCGCTCGAAGACCTGCTCCCCCGTGACGCCCTCGCGTCGGGCGTGCGCCCCGATGAGTTCTTCGACCCGCCCCCGCCGGGTTGGCCCGCGGGCCTGCCCTTCACGAGGGGCACCATCCACTGCTCGGGGGTCACCGCGAACGGGGATGTGGGCTCATGCACCACCACCAGCGGTTTGTCATTCAAGATCCCGGGACGCGTGGGCGACTCCCCGATCGTCGGCGCCGGCATGTACTGCGACAACGCTGTCGGCGGCGCCGGCGCCACCGGGTTCGGAGAAGCGGTCATCCAGTCCTGCGGCGCGTTCGACGCCGTCCGCGAGATGGACAACGGCGCCACCCCCACCGACGCGTGCCTGAATGTCCTGAAACGGATCGTCGATCGCTCCCGAAGGCAACGCAGGCTCTTCGAGAACGGCGAGCCCAATTTCAATGTCCGCATGTACGCGCTCCGCAAGGACGGCGCGTACGGGTCCGCGAGCATCCGCGCCGGCGCCGACGGTTCCCCGTTCGCGGTCTGCACCGCCGCCGGCACCCGCATCGAGCGCGGCCCCGCCCTCTACCAATCCTGAGCACCATGACCGACACATCCGACACCACAGACACCCCGCCCGGACGCGTGCGCTGGATCCCGACAGGCCGCTCGATCATCGCGTGCAAACCGATCGAGCCCGACGCGAACACCGTCGTGTTCAGTACGCGGAATCCGGCGACCGGCACCGTCCTCCCGAGCCGGTTCCAGGCCGCGACCCGCGTCCAGGTCAGCGACGCCGCGAACGAAGCGTGGCGCGCGTTCGATAGCGCGCGCGCGATCCCCACCTCCGACCGCGCCGAACTGCTCCGCGCCATCGCCCAGGGCCTCGCGGATGCCGAGGACGACCTGATCCAGATCTGCGCGCAGGAAACGGGCCTGACGGAAGACCGCCTGTCCTCCGAACTCGGCCGCACGACCTCCACCCTGCGCCTGTTCGCGGATGTGATCGAAGACGGATCGTGGCAGCGCCCCGCGATCGACACGCCCGACCCGTCGCGCAAGCCCTCTCCCCGGCCCGGCTTGCGGCGCATGCTGCTGCCCCTCGGACCCGTCGCGGTCTTCGGCGCCAGCAACTTCCCGCTCGCCTATTCGACGATGGGCACCGACGCCGCGTCGGCGCTCGCCGCGGGGTGCCCCGTGATCGTCAAGGGACACCCCCTCCACCCGGGGACCGGCGAGATCGCGGCGCAGGTCGTTGCCGAAGCGGTCCGAGCTTCCCCGTTCCCCAACGGCTGGTTCAGTTTCCTCCACGCGGGGGGCGACCGGGAGCGCGACATCGGCAGCGAACTGCTCGAGCACCCCTGCGTGCGCGCCGCGGGGTTCACGGGCTCGCTCGGGGGCGGGACCGCCCTCGCGGAGATCGCGCGCACCCGCCCCGACCCGATCCCCTTTTTCGCGGAGATGGGTTCGATCAACCCCGCGTTCGTCCTCCCCGGGGGCCTGTCCAAGGAGCCCGTGGGCATCGCGCAGCACCTGGCGCGCGCGATCGGGCAGTACGCGGGCCAGCAGTGCACCTGCCCGGGCCTGGTCTTCGTCGTCAAGGGATCGCACGCCGCGTCCTTCATCGAGCGCCTCGCCCTCGAACTCCGCGGGATGCCCCCGACGCCCATGCTCGCCGCGCGCATCCGCAAGAATTACCTGAGCAGGCTCGAATCCCTGCTCGCGCTCCCGGGTGTGCGCACGGAAGTCGGCGATCCCAAGGAGATCCGCGGCGCCTCGGCGCGACTGAGCGACGACAAGCCCACCCACGAGAAGCCCGTCCTGCTGCGCACGAACGCCGACACCTTCCTCAGCCATGACACGCTGCACGAAGAGGTGTTCGGGCCCGCGTCGATCGTGGTCGAATGCGAGAACCCCGCGGAGCTTGCGCGCTGCGCAGGGCTCATCCAGGGGTCGCTCGCCGCGTCCGTCTTCCTGGCATCGCAGGACCTCAGCATCGCGGAAGAGCTCGTCGCGATCCTCTCTCTGCGCGCGGGTCGCATCGTCTTCAACGGCGTCACAACCGGGGTCGAGGTCGGGCACGCGACCGTCCACGGCGGACCCTTCCCCGCGTGCAACCGGTCGGACACGACCGCCGTCGGCCCGATGGCGCTCGAGCGGTGGTGCCGCCCCGTCGCGTTCCAGAACGCACCGGGGAACCTGCTGCCCCCCGATCTGAGGGATGAGAACCCGGGCGGATGCCTGCGCCTGATCGACGGGGAGCCCACCCGCGATCGGGTCGCCGCGAGCAAGGGCGGTCATCCGGACAGTTGATCGTGGGCAGACCTACCCAATAGAGGGGGAAGTCACCCCGCTCTGCCGGATGGTGGCCCGCTTCCGGGGATGCGAAATCTGCGCTGCGCCGGGCTCGTCCGCCGATAATCTCGGCTATGGCAAACCCTCGGCGCGGTCGTACGCGCACATCGAAATCGAAGAAGAACGCCGCCCCGGCTGAACTGGACGGGCGGTTTCTCTGGACCCGCCTCGTGTGGCTCGCGCTCGCGGTCGCGTGGCTGCTGACCGCGACGGCGCTGATCAGTTTCGACGCGGGGGATGCGCCGAGCCACGCGGTTTGGCCGCACAACGAGCCGACCCGGAACTGGATCGGCGTGATCGGAGCGCACGCGTCGTACGCGATCCTGAAACTGGTGGGTCTGGGGGCAATCCCGGCGATGATCGCGTGGCTGCTCGCGCTGGTGTTCTCCGCGGCGGGGCGGGCGTTCAGGCACCCGTTCGTGCGCACCGCGGGCGCCGTGCTGATCGTCGCGTCGATCGCGGGTCTCTCGCATGTGCTGATCCGGAACGGGGGACCGATGCCGGGTCTCGCGGGGGGGATCGTGGGCGTGTCGGCGGGCTCGGAACTCGTCGTCCACACCGGGGTGGTGGGCTCGGTGCTGATC
>MDTG01053683.1_pt1 | contig 15935 bp, 13 predicted proteins | sample 811421 | NCBI WGS metagenome assembly MDTG01 (sample SAMN05326645, study PRJNA326480) | marine metagenome | isolation source: seawater | place: Pacific Ocean: South East | collected 2011 | reverse complement strand
TTGGGCCCAAACCAAAGTTTTGGTGCTATGTCGCTGAGTGTAACCACGAGATTGTGGGAATGGCACTATTTTATTACCGTTACTCTACTTGGAAAGGTCCGGTAATACACCTGGAAGATTTGATGGTAGATGAGGCCTATCGATCAAAGGGAGTTGGGAAGGCCTTGTATCAAGCAGTGCTTAGGTATGCAAATGAGAGAAAAGTCCGACGTGTGAATTGGGAGGTGTTGGATTGGAATAGTCCGGCGATTGAATTTTATGAAAAATCAGGAGCTCAGATACTTAAAGAGTGGCGAGTGGTTTCCATGAGTGATTATGCCTTAAATAAATATTTAAATCGATGAAGGTTTATAAATTTGGTGGAGCCTCCATCAAGGATGCCAGCGGTGTTAAGCAAGTGGTAAAAGTGATTAGCGAGCTTAGTGATTACCCCCTAGTTGTCGTTATTTCGGCCATGGGGAAGACCACTAATGCTTTCGAAAAAATTGTAAATAGTTATCTTACTAAGAGTCCCGAACTTCAATCACAAATCGTGGATATTTTTGGCGATCATTTGACAGTCGCTAAGGCGCTTTTCGACCAATCTACTCATAAGGTATTTGCAGATATTTCTAATCTCAAAGAAGAATTTCTCGATTTTTTATCACACAACAAAGCGACTAATCACCCATTTGTCTACGATCAGATTGTGGGCTATGGGGAGATGTTGTCAACTACAGTTGTGGCGCATTATTGTTTAGATGCTGGGTTGCCAGTTCAATGGATTGACGCTCGTAGTTGTATAAAAACCGATTCTACTTTTCGAGAAGGTACAGTAGATTGGGCAGCGACTCAAGTCGCTATAAAAAGTAATATTAACCCTAATGGAATCAGTTTGACTCAGGGATTTTTAGGACGCGAGACCAAACATAATTTTACCACCACACTGGGCCGAGAGGGCAGCGATTACAGTGCAGCAATTTTTGCTTATTGTTTGAATGCGTTGAGTGTGACTATATGGAAAGATGTCCCCGGAGTACTTAATGCGGACCCGCGACATTTCCGAGATACTGTACTGTTAAAAAACATTTCTTATGCAGAGGCCATTGAATTAGCATTTTATGGCGCTACTGTCATACACCCCAAGACATTGCAACCACTTCAGCGTAAAGAGATACCGCTTTTTGTGCGTCCTTTTAACGATGTTGAGGCTCCGGGTACTCGCGTGGGGACAGGACCTGATCTAAAACCTTTGGTCGGATGTGTTATTAAGAAGGAACAACAAGTTTTAATTCAATTATCCGCCTTGGATTTTAATTTTATGATGGAAGACCATATTGGAGATGTCTTTAAATGGCTATATCTCCATCAAATGAAGGTAGAACTAATCCAAAATTCTGCTATCAGCTTTTCGGTATGTGTCGATAATAAATATAATCGGTTAGATGAGTTGGTCTCTAGATTACATCAAAGATTTCAGGTATATGTATATGAGGGGGTCACATTGTTGACTTTTCGATATGCCAAAACGAAACTTATAGAATTAGCTACGAAAGACCATGAAGTTCTCCTCAGGCAGGAAAGCGGAAACACGCTACAACTTGTAATTCAAGGGATTAACTGAGCCAGACATTACGTATCTTTGAGCTGAATCTAAAATTACCAAATTAGGAAGTGGGACTTGTCAATGCAAAGGAGGTGGCGAAAGCCATAAAAGTCGATAAGCTTGGGCTTCTTGGCACGGCCATGGGGTGGTCATTAATGCGCCTTTTGAAGATTGATACGCTCAACAAAATTTATGATCGCAATTGCCATTTGAGCGAACTGGAGTTCATCAATTGCTTGATAAGCGAATTTGAAATTAATTTTGATATTCCTAAGAAGGATTTAAAACGACTCCCAAAAACAGGGCCTTTCATCACTATCTCTAATCATCCCCTTGGCGGTATTGACGGCATACTCTTGCTCAAGCTCTTGTTAGAGTCTCGTCCAGATTTCAAGATTATTGCTAATTTTTTGTTACATCGTATTGAACCTTTAAAGCCATATGTCATGCCTGTAAATCCCTTTGAGCAAAGTAAATCATCTAGTGGTAGCATTGCAGGCTTTAAAAGTGCACTGACTCATCTTCAATCGGGGTTCGGGTTGGGTATTTTTCCTGCGGGAGAAGTTTCAACCTATAGAGATGGTAAATTATTGGTAGATAAGTCTTGGGAAGTGGCGGCCATGAAACTTATCAAAAGGGCGGAGGTCCCAGTAGTGCCCATTTACTTTCACGCGCAAAACAGTTCATTATTTTATCGATTAGCGCGTATTAGTGATACGTTAAGAACGGCCAAACTACCCTCTGAATTACTGACCCAAAAACAGCGGGTGATTCGAGTCAGAATTGGTCGTCCCATTGCAGTTGAAGACCAAAAACAACATGAAAGTCTTAGTACCTTTACCAAGTTTTTACGCAAGAAGACCTATGTCCTCTCCAATCCTTACCAAAAAAAGCCACTATTAGAGAAATTGCCATCAGCGATTAAGTTAACAAAGTTTCCAAAATCAATTGCCGGGGCTGTGGAGCCTGAATTAATGGCCTTAGAGGTGCAAGAACTGAGATCAGGATCGAATCGATTGCTCGAATGTAAGAATTACGAGGTTTTTTTGGCTGACCCCGATCAAATTCCTAATTTACTCAAAGAGATCGGACGCCTTCGCGAGATCACGTTTAGGGAGATTGGTGAAGGCACCAATAAACCTACTGATTTAGACGAATTTGATGGGTATTATAAGCATTTGTTTTTATGGGATAACAAGGCTTTACAAATTGTAGGGGCTTACAGAATGGGATTAGGACAAGAGATTTTTCAGCGTTTTGGTATTAACGGATTTTACTTACAGAAACTTTTCAGATTCGATTCCGAATTGTATCATTTTATGGCACAATCAATCGAAATGGGTCGTGCTTTTCTGGTTAAAAGCTATCAGCAGAGACCGATGCCGTTGTTTTTACTTTGGAAAGGCATAGTTCATACCACTTTGCGCTACCCTGATCATAAATATCTGATTGGCGGGGTGAGCATTTCGAATAAGTTTTCTGAATTTAGTAAAGGTTTAATGATAGAATTCATGAAATCCAATTACTATGACCCCTATCTTGCCCAATATATTAAGCCTAAGAAAGAATATAAGGTGAAGCTTAAAGACGGTGACAAGGATTTTATTTTTGATGCAACAGCGGCAGATTTAAATAAGTTCGATAAGATTATCGACGAGTTAGAGCCAGGAAGTTTGAGGCTACCTGTACTGCTAAAGAAATACATCAAGCAAAATGCCAAGGTCGTGGCATTTAATGTTGATCCGCTATTTAATAATGCAATTGACGGATTGATGTACATACGCATCGCGGACTTGCCTGAGAGTACTGTAAAACCAGTTATGGAAGAGTTCCAGGCTGAACTCGAGCGTCAGGATATGGATTCCAAAGTTTAGTTTAGTGATTAACCGGAAATTGCGCTTGTATTTTTTTCACCACCACCTGAGCTAATTTTTCTTTGCTTTGAACAGTCAAGCCAGCGATGTGCGGTGTGAGAATAACTTGATCCATAGATAACAGTTCTATTAAGGCTTTAGGTGGCTTCTGAATGAATAGATTTTCAAATGAACTATGTTCGTATTCAAGTACATCTAGTCCAGCACCTAATACTTTACCATCATTAATGGCTTCGACAAGATCTTTGGTAATAACGCATCGACCGCGAGCGGTATTAATGAGATAGATGCTTTGAGCAAACTGTTGGAAGAAACTCTTGTTGACCATCCCTTCGGTTTTAGGGGTCAGTGGGGTATGCAGACTAATCACATGAGCCTTGTTGAAGAGTTCTTCTAGCGGGACTTGTTGACTGTTATCATCGCCAACATCAAACTTGATGTCGTGACATAAGACGGTGCAATCAAAACCCCTTAATGTGCGTGCAAATGCTTTACCCATATTACCGTAACCAATAATACCAACCGTCATTCCAGAGAGTTCGAATCCACGATTAGGCTCACGCTCCCAATTACCTTGACGAAGTTTCCTATCTGCTCTATTGAGATTATTGATTAGGCTTAGTAGAAGCCCGAGAGTGTGCTCTCCTACCGCTTGACTATTGGCTTCGGGAGCGCTGATTATTTCGATATTTTTTACTGCTGCATATTCAGTATCAATTGCATCGAGCCCAGCCCCAACGCGAGCGATGAATTTTAAGTTTTTTGCTGCGTCCAAAAACGGACGATCAATTAAAATTCTGCTTCGGATGACCAATCCCTGAAATTGATCGATGATACTTAAGACTTCTTTTCGACTTAGGTCAAATCCTTGAGTATTGGTGTAGCCTAATAAGTTAAGTTCAGACCACAAAAGGGGATGGTTTTTGTCGATGTGTAAAATGTTCATATTTCGAGCTTAAAAACCGAGTATGATTTTAGCGATCAAGAAGTAAATTAATATTCCGAAAACATCATTACTTGTTGTGATAAATGGACCAGTGGCAACAGCTGGATCCACTCCTTTTCTGTCCAGAAGCATAGGAACAAAGGTCCCGATTAGTGCTGCAATGAGAATAACCACAACCACAGCGATACCTATACTTATAGATTCTAGGTAAGAGGTTTCGAAAAAAAGGTTACTGAAGATTAAAACAATCAAGGCAATACTCAGCCCATTGATTAGAGCTAAAATGGTCTCTTTGATTAGTCTTGACGCAATATTACCTTTAAGAGTATCGTTCGCTAAACCCTGCACTACGATGGCGCTTGATTGCACCCCGACATTACCGGCTGTTGCTTGAATTAGTGGAACAAACAAGAATAGGTTTGGGAAATCAATCAAAATTGTCCCAAAACCTTCTATGATACTTGCAGCCCCAATACCTCCAAACATCCCGATGAGTAACCAGGGGAGACGAGCTCTGGTCAGCTTGCCAACGCTGTCATCGGCCTCGACATCAACACTTAGCCCCGCAGCCATTTGGTAGTCTTTTTCTGCTTCTTCACGAATTAAATCTACGATGTCATCGATGGTAATCCGACCTAATAATACCCCAGCTTCATTCACTACAGGAATGGCTTCAAGATCATATTTCTGCATGATTCGAGCGACTTCCTCACCATCCGTATCATAGGTAACATAGTCTACTTTTGGGATATAAATATCAGCAATTCGCGCGCGTTCGGGAGCGGTCAAAAGATCTTTTAAGGAAAGCCGTCCTTTCAAAATATCGTCTTTGTCTACAACGTAAATTGAATGCACACGTGTTATATTTTTGGCTTGCCGTCTCATCTCACGGATACATCCCGCGGTGGTCCAAGTATCTTTAACTTTAACCAATTCTTTTGCCATAAGCCCTCCCGCAGTATCTTCATCGTATTTCAGTAGTTCAACGATATCTGCGGCATGTTCTTCATCTTCAATGCGATCGATGACTATTCGCTGAGTTATTATATCGAGTTCGGAGACGACATCAGTCGCATCATCCGTATCCATTTCTTCCAGCTCACGTGCAATTTCATTTGGTGAGAGACGGTCGAGAATTTTTTCGCGCAGGTCTTCATCCAATTCCATTAATGCTTCAGAAGTGACATCGCTTTCGAGAACTTTTACCAGATAAGTTGCCTCATCGATTTCAAGAGCATCTAGTACCTCTGCTAAATCGGCAAAGTGAAAATTACCCATGAGATTATGGATGGCTTTGCGCTTTTTTTGCGCTACCAACTGCTCTACATTTTCCAGGAAATCAGGAGTGAGTTGAAATGCCATCGCTTTCCATTTTTTGGGTGAGCGTAATGAATTCCGCAACAGATAATTGTTCCGGACGTTGAGCAAAGATACTATCTTCTTTCAGTTTTTGGGACATATTGAATATTTTTAAGCTGTTGCGAAGAGTTTTACGTCGCTGCTGAAAGCTAGTTTTAACCACTTTAAAGAGTAGGGTTTCATCACACTCCAGTTTGAATTGAGGATTGCGCGTTAGACGTAAAACTCCAGAATCTACTTTTGGAGGCGGGTTGAAAACATTAGGGGGTACAGTGAATAGATATTCAGCAGCATAAAAAGCTTGTGTCAAAACCGAAAGAATACCATAAATTTTATTTCCTGGCTTAGCGCAAATCCTTTGGGCGACTTCTTTTTGGAACATTCCACATAACTCGGGAATTTGATGCCGCCATTTTAGTGCTTTAAAAACAATTTGAGACGAAATATTATAAGGAAAATTTCCAATTATGGCAAAAGGACGTTCTTGAAATAAATTAGTAAAGTCCATTTTAATCACATCCCCGTAGAGTACTTGCACATTACCCCCTGAATAATGTACTCTGAGATAATCTACCGATTCTTGATCCAAATCAACCGCCGTTAAGGCCCTTCGCTCATTAACCAGATACTGAGTTAAAACCCCTGTCCCCGGACCAATCTCCAAAATATCGTCATAGCCTTGATTGCTGAGCAATGCTGTAATACGCTTAGCAATCTTGGTATCTTTAAGGAAGTGCTGACCCAATTGTTTTTTTGGCGAGATACTCATCAGAATTCTTTTATCACATCGAGTTCGGTGCGAAATGCAATGAATTTTCCGGTAAAAGATTCGCTTTCTGCACGCATTCGCTGAGCATCTTCTCTATAGTAGCTTTGTAGAACCTCCTTATTTTCGCAACGATATTGAACCGAGTAAGTGGGACCACCTAAATCCTGATCAGTATGCACCTTTGTCATAAGGGCCCCGATGAATTTACCAGTTTTTAACATACCCGGTATGTGGTCGTTCTCCATCCAATGGATCCACTGCGTCTCAATCTCAGGTTCAAGGCTAATGGTCACGTTATAGATGTACATTTTATCAGTTAATTTGATCTCCTCGTAATTGCCGATATTGATTTTGCGCTGTCACAAAATAAATACTGTCGGGATGATTAAAAATAATGTTTTCCAAATAGATTTTGGCCGTTTCTGGATCGTTGTAGAATTCCATCATTAAGGCAGATAGCTGAAATAACGCATCGTCCTTATAAATACTTCTAGGATAGGTTTCAATCAGGCTCTTCCAATATCTTTTAGCTGTATCGTGATTTCCTATTTTGAGGTGTGTCAAGCCAAGTGTATGCATGACATCGTCTGCTAGTCGATCCAGCTTCGGATCAGTTTGAAGCTCCTGTAAAGTAGTAATAGCATTTGAATATTGATTTTGATGAATCAAGAGTTCTGCTGCGGCATATTTTTTCAAGGCCGTTTGAGTGGAGTCTTCAAGGGTATTCTCATTGATTAAAACATGGAGAGCAATTGCGTCATTAGCTATTTTTTGAGAAGTAGAGGACTTGAGTATTTTCAATTGACTCTGTGCCCAATCAAAGTCGCCTCTAAAATAGCTTGTCTGGGCCTCCTTGAATTTGGCCTCTTGTGCTAAATCATCATTTTTCAAAGCTCCTTGGACTAATGCATAATTCACTAAAGCTTCGTTGTAACGCTTGTTATAGACTAAAATATCACCAAGCAATAGACGAAATCGCCCCTGGTCAAAAGGCTTTATGGCTTTTTCTGCAGCCTGGTTCAATTGTGATATTGCCCTTTGGAAATCGTTCAAATTAAAAGCTAAGAATTCGCTGTAATCCAAAATCAATTGAGTTTGATTTAACTCCGGAAAATCGGCTATAAGCTTTTGATATGACAAGTCAATCTCATTCTTATCCACTAACTTTAATTCTCGTTCTATACCTAAAATTTCCAGGGAAACACTTAATTTTATTCTTGGATCCGCAGCTACAGCAAGGACATAATTAAAGATGGTTTTAGCAATTTCCGCTTGCTCATTTAAAAGGGCCTCCCGAGCCAAATTATTTATATTTTTTATATTATTGCCCTGTCTGAGGTAGAGGGCTTTTTGTTGAGCAAAGGCCTTGCCGAATTCTTTTTGTTGAACAAAGAGCCAAGATAAAAGGTCGTTATATATCGGGTTTTGATTTTGAGATAAACGATTTAAAAGGGTGTTTTTTAAAAGGATATTACCCTGATTTTTTTTATCTTTTGTAATATAAGTCTCAAAGTATCGCTTAATGCTTGGAATATACTTTGGACTGCTTTCCATCAAACTGAGATAAGTATCAAACATAGGCGTGAGATCTCCCAATTCTCCATACACTCTGGCGAGTTGAAGTCGATAATCTTTATCTGGATACCGCGCCATGATTTCAATGTAAAGGTCTTTGGCTGCAGTTAGTAGATTTAAGTCGGTAAGGGCTTTGCCAATGGATATAGTGTAATTGGGTTGCTCAAAAGTATATTGCACCGCACGGTTGATATAAAACTGCGCCGAATCTACCTTCCATTGTTTATTAAAATTATCGGCTAGTGCTATGAAATACAATGGGTAAATTCGAGTTTGGTCTAACATTGACTTCAAGAGCTCTTCTGCCTGAGAAAATTGACTGAGTTGTTGATGAGTTTTGACTAAACCTAGGACATATTTGGGCTGATGTGGCTGATTTTGAACTAGTCGCTGATAGATCGCTAGTGCCTTATCGAAGTTGCCTTGGTCAAAATAATTTTCCGCTATAGCTGCATTTTGACCCCAGAGCGGGACATAACAGAGAGTGCCGACGAAAACTGTGATCAATAATCTCATATTATAAAGATACCATATGTCGCGGGATGAATCAGATAAGATTTAAAAAACATTAAGCCTTTGGTTCGGGTATTAATTTAAATCCGCAATAAGGGACCAATGCCTCTGGAATTTTTATGCCTTTGGAAGTTTGGCAGTTTTCTAGCATGCCCGCAAGAACGCGTGGTAGGGCAAGTGCACTACCGTTGAGGGTATGAGCTAATTTGTTATTACCATCCGTGTCTTTGAAGCGCAGTTTTAGACGGTTGGCTTGAAAGGTTTCAAAATTGGAAACTGAGGAAATTTCTAACCAACGATCTTGGGCCGAAGAAAAAATCTCAAAATCATATGTTAGCGCCGAGGTAAAACCAAGGTCTCCACCACATAATTTCAAAATACGATAAGGTAATTGTAAGTCTCTCAAGATATCCTTCACGTGTTCTACCATTCCATTCAGAGCGGCATAACTATTGTCGGGATGCTCTATGCGAACTATCTCTACCTTATCAAATTGATGCAAGCGATTTAAACCGCGCACATGGGAACCATAGCTTCCGGCCTCTCTTCTGAAGCAAGGAGTAAATCCAGTGCAGCAAACAGGGAGATCATTATGGTTCAAGAGTAAATCACGAAACAAATTGGTGATGGGAACCTCAGCGGTAGGAATTAAATATAGGTTATCTCCTGTAACATGATACATTTGCCCTTCTTTGTCTGGTAATTGGCCCGTCCCAAAACCGGAAGCTTCATTGACTAAATGTGGCACTTGATATTCTGTATATCCCGCTTGGGTATTTTTATCTAAAAAATAACTAATTAGCCCACGCTGTAATCGTGCCCCATAACCTTTGTATACTGGAAATCCGGTTCCGGTTATCTTGACCCCAAGTTCAAAATCGATCAGGTCGTATTTTTTAGCAAGTTCCCAATGTGGCAGAGCCCCCTGATGTAACTCAGGTATTTCTCCCTCTTGAAGCATTAGTTCATTATCCTGATCACTGGTCCCCGATGGGACTAGTTCATTAGGCAAATTAGGGATGGTCCATAATATCTCTTGAAGGCTTTGAGCAGAGGCATGAAGCTCTTCTTGAAGGACTTTGGCTTTAGCCTTTAGTTGGGTGGTTTTTTCTTTAAGCAAGTTAGCTTTTTGGTGTTCGCCTTTTTGAAAGAGTTGTCCTATTTCTTTAGAAAATGTATTCGACTGGGACAATATTTCATCTAATAAGGCCTGGGTAGACCGCCTTTGTTTGTCCAATTGAAGTGCGGATGTTATGGCCTCGCTAGCGTCGATTCCTCTTTTAGCCAAAGCCTTGACACATTGGGCTTGTCGCTCTCGAATATCCGATATCTGTAACATTTTTGCTCTCTTAGGGTTTCAAATTTAACGAAAATTAGATGCTTTTAAGCGCGTATAACCTACTTTATGCTTTTTGGACTAAAAAGGAGATGGTAGGACCCAATCGTTGTGGCGCCATGGATCCCAAACCTGTTTTGTTAAGTTAACACCAGAATCAATCATTGGGCTATATTCACGTCCATTTACACTTACCTTACTTTTGGCAAAAACCCACACTTCTCGGCCTTTTGATGCCTCTTTGATTTGTATTCTCTGAGCCATTTGCCAAATAAAATCAGGGTGTGATGCTAACATTCTATACTGTTTTTGAGTGACTAAATCACGAATAGGGTAAATAGACTTTAACCCATTGCCAGGTTCCATTGTATAAAATGTGATTACACCATTACGGGCACGAAGCATCATACGCCAACTCATTCGATGCCCTTCCTCCGTCCATAAAACCTTGTCTTGAATCAAGTAGTGTCTGATTGGAAGTATAATCTGAATAATGAGATAGATTATTACCAATACCTGAATCCATTTTAGGGATTTTAATTGGCTGTTTTTATGAATAACTTCGGTTTTTTGTATTTGTGCTGCTCTCTCATTTGTGAACTTATGGTATTGCTTTTCAAAGTGTGAAATCAGCCAATTGAATCGATGTCTCAAAGTTTCTGGGGAGAAGAAAAATAAGGCAAAGGCAATACTCATAAAAGGAAATATCCCAATTTGAAAAACTACAGAATTGAACAGGTGAAATCCTATCGAAACTATAAAAGCCGGCACACGTGTTTTTTGCCATATCAAACCAGGAATAATGAGGGCATCAAAGAAAATACCCCCCCAAACCAATAATTTTTGTAGCCAAATTTCTTGTAATCCAGGCCCGATTAGAAAATAATTTTTTTTGCTCTCCATGAATAATGCGATAACACTACCATCGATCCAGTCTGGGTACAGTTTGGCCCAAGCGGCGTAAGTAAAGATTATTAATACCTGCCCAATGAAAAGGACTTTAACCCAATTGGGCATGACTTGTATTCGATATTGGGCTTTTAAGGCATCATGAGATAAATCTTTAGAACTAGGGGCAAAAACCATTAACCAAGAGAGCAAACAAAGCAGGTAATAATGATTATTGTATGCTGATTTTTGCATCAAATAGGTCCCTGTCCATAGCACGGCAAAAAATAACATGCTCCATCTATATCGATAGCCCAACATGACTGCTAATCCACTCATCCCCATTAGCGCGTAATAGAGGTACATGCCATAACCGGGCAGAGGTTGTAGCCAATCAAACCCAATAAAAGTAAATGTGAAATCGGGTTCAATCAGCACTTCTTTGACCCATCCTGTTAATATAGCACCAAATGATTCCAATGTAATAAGTGCTCCGAAAATTACCCTCCAGAGTATTAGGCCAATATTATCAACAGGTTTAAACCAATTTATCTTCATCATTTGAAATCATGATTCTGACTTGTTCTATGTCTTTAAAAATCGCGCTTTTCAAATCTGTAAGCTCGTCGAATACTTTTTGGTCTCTGATTCTCCTCAATAGTGATAAGTTTAAGTTTTCACCGTACAGATCGCCGTCCCAATCTAAAAAATGTGTTTCCACTCGTTGTGATACTCCGCCTACTGTAGGATTGGTCCCTATATTGGTCACTCCAAAAATAGTTTTGCCTCGAATAACACTTTGACTGTAGTAAACACCATTCTTGGGAAGGAGCTTATAATCTTCGGTAATAGATAAATTTGCGGTTGGATAGCCAATAGTTCTACCAATACTTTGACCATGAATGACTTTACCACTAAGGCAATATGGCGCGCCTAAAAAAGCATTGGCTGTAGCGACATCTCCTTCGTTCAAGGCTCTTCTAATTTTGGTTGAACTAATCGCCACTTGATCTCGCTCTTGCGCAGAAATTTCTTCAACTTCAAAGTCATAAACCTGTCCAAATTCTTTAAGATCCTCGATATTGGCAGTACGATTTCGCCCAAAGCGATGATCGTAGCCAATAATGATTTTTTTTGCCTTAAGTTGATTGACTAAAATATCTCTGACATACTCCAAGGGAGTTAGTCTTGAGAATTTTTGAGTGAATGGATGAACAATTAAATGATCTATTTCAAGCTGTTCTAGATGAGTTATTTTTTCTTGTAAGGTGTAAAGTAATTTCAGTTGAGACTGTTTTTGAACTACCATTCTCGGATGAGGAAAAAAGGTCAGCAAAACCGAGTTCATTTCGCGGGCTTTAGCTTGAGCTACAACATTTTTCAATATCTCACGATGACCTAGGTGAACACCGTCAAAGGTACCAATGGTAATTATACTTTGGCGCGTTGGCTTAAAGTTTTCTGCCCCTTGATGTAATTGAATTTTATTTGCCATTGAATAAATTCATGGTTTGTGCCATTCCACTTAAACCAAAAGAAGGAATAATTTCAAGTGATTTGTTAAGTCGTTCAGGTATCAATTTGTGCTCTTCCTCGGACCATTGTCCTAAAACATGGTCAATTTGCTGACCTTTACTAAAGACATTACTTATGCCAAATCTCAAACGCGGGTAGATTGATGTGTTTAAAAACTTTTCGATATTCTTGAGACCATTGTGCCCTCCATCGCTGCCTTTAGATTTGAGTCTCAATGTGCCGAAGGGTAAATTTAAATCGTCAGTTATGACTAATAATTGAGAAGAATTTAATTTTTCCTTACTCAAATGATATAATACGGCCTTACCGCTGAGGTTCACATAGGTGCTTGGCTTTAGAAGAACAAATGTTCGGCCTTTAATTTTGTATTCTGCCCTATCACCGAGTTTGACTGTTTCCCATTTGAGTTCGTGATGTAGGACAAAGTGGTCCAAAATTTGAAAACCAATGTTATGTCGGGTATGGGTATATTCAGCGCCAATATTACCTAAACCTACAATAAGAAATTTTTTCATTGACACCATTATTTTTTAACAATGAGGGGATACCTCCCTAAAAAGTAAAAATAAAAAAAGCATCCCAGAGAGGAATGCTTTTATGGACAATTCTGATTTTAGATAAATTAAGATTCCGAGGGCTTTTCAGCAGACCCTTCTGTTCCTGCAGCTTCACCACTTTCTGCCGTTGTTTCTTCGCCGTCTTCATTTTCGTCTTCATCCTCGATCTCTTCCACGGCGGCTCGTGATGTACGGACTTGACAGATAACCGTATTCTCTCCGTGCATGATTTTGAAATTGTTTTGTTCAACTGCTCCAATGTACATCTTATTCCCAATTCGCATTTCTGTAATGTCAGCCTCAATAAAATCAGGAAGATTGGCTGGTAATGCCTTCACACGTAATTTTCTATTCACAATGCGCAATGTCCCACCATTCCGCACGCCTTTGGAATTTCCTAATAAGCGCACAGGAATTTCCATGGTGACTTCTTTATCCTCAAAAATTTGATAAAAGTCAATATGTAAAATACGATCATTTACCGGATGAAATTGAATGTCTTGTAGGATGCATTCAACCTTAGATCCATCACTGAGTGCAATTACCACTGTGTGCACCTCAGGAGTATAGACCAAATCTTTAAAGGCAAGTTCATCTGCTGAAAAGTGAATTGGCTTATCTCCTCCGTAAACTACGCAAGGAACCTTTCCAGCATTACGTAAGGCCTTAGTTGCCACTTTGCCCACGCTTTCTCTTTCGAGTCCGTTGATTGTAATTGATTTCATTTTTTTTTCTTAAGTAAACGCCAATACGCGCAGGTCTTTCCTGCCGTCGGGCGGCAAAGGTAATCGTTTATTTTAATTTTTACTAAAGGGGATTTAGGTTTTTTACCTTTATTTATTATCTATTTATTTCAATCAAGCTAAAATTCAAGACTTACCAGATGGTTATGTCGTTTACATGATAAACTTGGAACTTATGGATTTGTTCTCATTTACCCGCACCATGACATCTGCAAATAGATCTGCACAACTTAGGATTTTAATTTTTGGGCAATCTTGGCGAGAAGGGATGGAATCCGTCACAATCAGTTCCAGTAATTTTGAGTTTTCGATATGCTCATAAGCCTTCCCAGATAGAATAGGATGCGTACAAATGGCGCGAACGCTCAGTGCCCCGCGTTCCATCATTACGTCGGCAGCTTTTGTCAAAGTTCCTGCAGTATCGACCATATCATCTACCAATACGACATTTTTCCCTGTGACCTCGCCAATGAGTTCCATATGCTTGATTATATTGGCTTTTGCCCTTTGTTTATAACAGATTACTACATCGCTTCCCAGCGCTTTGGAATATGCATAAGCCCTTTTGGAGCCCCCCATATCAGGAGATGCGATAGTCAGATTATCTAGGTTCAAAGATTTGAGATAAGGCAAAAAAATAGTTGATGCAAAAAGGTGGTCTACAGGTTTTTCAAAAAATCCTTGGATTTGATCGGCGTGAAGGTCCATAGTAATTATTCTCGTTGCCCCTGCAGTCTCGAGCATTTTGGCTACAAGTTTTGCAGCAATAGGAACACGTGGCTTGTCCTTACGATCTTGTCGAGCCCAACCAAAATAAGGCAGCACGGCAGTAATATGTCTTGCAGAGGCGCGCTTGGCAGCATCTAGCATTAGTAACATTTCCATTAGGTGGTCACTGTTGGGGAAGGTAGAACCAATAATAAATACGCGACTTCCTCTCACAGGCTCCTCAAAGGAGGGTTGAAATTCTCCATCGCTGTATGTCGAGGTAATGACATTTCCCAGAGGTATGCCATAGGATTTAGAGATTGATTGAGCTAGTTTAAGACTTTGCTTACAGGCAAATATTTTGGGTTGAGGTGTGGTTGCTGACATGAAGGTATAGATAATTGTCGTACAAATGTATACCTCTACTCGGGTAAACACAAAAATGAACCAGGGAAATACAAACAATTTGAAAATATTTTTTATTTTCGACGTCCGTTTTTGCCTTGGTGGCGGAATTGGTAGACGCGCACGACTCAAACTCGTGTTCTTCGGAGTGTGGGTTCGATTCCCACCCAAGGTACGTTTATTTAAAAGCCTTCAAATTTGTTGAGGGCTTTTTGTATTCTGGTCAAAAAATGATAGAGATATGGTCACATTGAGGTTCATAAACAAGACGTTTAATGTATTAGAAAATAAATTAAAGAACTGAAATAAAGGCACTTATGAAGTTATTAACATTAGTTTATGTTAATAAGTTTGATTCTTTAGTTTCCGAAATCTATATTTGGTATAGTCTATACTATTTTCTAGCCCTCAAATCGTATACGCATGACAAACAGAATTTTTTTGTACTTCCTGCCTTTTATTTTGACTTACGTCATTATAAATGGATATTCTTCAGGAACTGAAATTTCTTCAGATGGACTGAATCAAGAAATTCTTTTCCCCGCTCCGCCTATTGCTAATGACGACCTTGTTAATATAGATGAAGATAATGTTGCGCAAATCATATTGGATGCAAGTGACCCTGACGGTGACCCACTGACCTATCAGATAGATAACAACCCAACAAATGGTATCGTAACTCTTATTGATAATACTACAGGTGAGGTGGAGTATGAGCCCAATCTCAATTTTAATGGGGTTGACTCTTTTACTTTTACCGCTTTTGATGGCACGGATATTAGTAATGTTGCTACAATAACTATTTCGATCAATCCCATCAATGACCCTCCGTCTACCTCCGGAGGCACTGTGAGTGTAGATGAAGATGTCCCATTCGCGATTGATTTAAATCAATTCTCAAATGATGTAGATGGGGATCCTTTAACCTTCAGTTTATCAGCAACCCCGTTAAATGGCACTGTAACTATTAATGGTTCGGATGCTATTTATTTATCCAATCAAAATTATAACGGAACAGATTTATTTACTTTTCGAGCAACGGATACTTCAGGAGAGAATAGTAATGTAGCTACTATCAATTTAGGTATTTTACCCATTAGCGACCCCCCTGTTGCTAATGATGTTGTGTCATCGACTAATG
>MDTG01412613.1_pt1 | contig 15936 bp, 11 predicted proteins | sample 811421 | NCBI WGS metagenome assembly MDTG01 (sample SAMN05326645, study PRJNA326480) | marine metagenome | isolation source: seawater | place: Pacific Ocean: South East | collected 2011 | reverse complement strand
GGTGGCACAGGCTCTTTTGGAAAGTCATTTGTTCCACTTACATTAAAAAAATTTAATCCAAAGCGTTTAATAATATTTTCACGTGATGAAATGAAGCAATGGGAAATGGAAAGGCAATTTAAAGATGATGATCGAGTTCGTTTTTTTATAGGTGATGTTCGTGACAAAAGTCGTTTGCATAGAGCATTGAATGGTGTACAGTATGTTGTGCATGCAGCAGCAACCAAGATAGTTTCAACGGCAGAATATAATCCATTCGAGTGTGTAAAAACAAATATAAATGGTGCAATGAATCTAATAGATGTATGTATAGTCCAGGGAATAAAACGTGTGGTAGCTCTTTCAACAGACAAAGCCAGCAGTCCAATAAATCTTTATGGCGCAAGTAAATTAGCATCTGACAAACTATTTATAGCAAGTAATTCATCATATGCGGCAGGTCACAAAACGTCTTTTGCTGTAGTGCGATATGGTAATGTTATGGGATCTAGAGGGTCAGTAATTCCATTTTTTTTATCACTAAAAAATGAAAAAGAATTACCAATAACAGATCAGCGTATGACACGTTTTATGATATCATTACAACATGGTGTTGAGTTAGTGTGGCATGCTTTTGATGATATGATAGGTGGTGAAATTTATGTCAAAAGAATTCCATCTATAAAAGTAACAGATATCGCATCTGTGATTGCACCAAAAGCTAAGCATAGAATTATTGGTATTCGTCCAGGGGAAAAGCTACATGAACAAATGATAAGTGCTGAAGATGCAGATTATACTTATAAATACCCTGGATATTATAAAATTTTACCACAAATTAACAATTGGTCCAAAGACACAAAACGTATAAAGACTGGCAAAAAAGTTCCTTCGAATTTTGTGTATAGTAGTGACACTAATTCAGAATGGATGACTAAAAAAAATCTTCAGAAATGGATTAATTTGAATAAGGATCTCATAAATAAAATATAAAATATGATACCTTATGGCCGTCAAGAAATTACAGACAGTGATATAGAGGAAGTTGAAAAAGTATTAAGATCTGATTTTTTAACTCAAGGACCAATGGTTCCAAAATTCGAAAAATCTGTTGCAAATTATTGTGGTGCTTCTTATGCAGTCGCTGTTAATAGCGCAACTAGCGCTTTACACATCGCATGTCTCGCTCTAGGACTAAAAAAAGGTGATTATTTGTGGACTTCTCCAAATACCTTTGTGGCTAGTGCAAATTGTGCCAGATACTGCGGTGCAAGTGTAGATTTTGTCGATATAAATTCGAATACTTTCAATATGAGCGTAGAGTCATTATCGGAAAAATTGAAAGTAGCAGAAAAAAAAGGAAAATTACCCAAAATTGTTGTACCAGTTCATTTTGCTGGCCAACCCTGCGAAATGAAAGCCATACATAAATTATCAAAAAAGTTTGGTTTCAAAATTATTGAAGACGCCTCACATGCAATTGGTGCATCATATTCTGAAATTAAGGTTGGATCATGTTTTCATAGCGATATTACGGTATTTAGTTTCCATCCAGTAAAAATAATAACCACTGGTGAGGGCGGTATGGCCCTTACTAATAATAATGAGCTTGCAGAAAAAATGTTTAGATTAAGAGTTCATGGAATTACCAACGATAAATCATTAATGAGTTTTCGCCCAAAAGAGGAAATTTGGAATTATCAACAAATAGATCTAGGTTATAACTATAGAATGAATGATATACAAGCTGCTTTAGGAATAAGCCAAATGAATCGATTAGATGACTATATAAAAATTCGCCATAAAATTGCCGAAGTATACGATGAACAATTTTCTAATTTACCAATCCAAACACCTTGGAAATCATCAGATTATTATTCAAGTTATCATTTATATCCTATTCGTATTAAAAAAGATTTAAATTTAAATACCCAAAAGGAAATTTATGAAGAACTTTGGAAAAAGGGAATAGCTGTAAATCTACATTATATACCAGTTCATCGTCACCCATATTATGAAAATTTAGGATTTAAGAAAAAAGAATATCCTGAATCAGAAAAGTTTCATAGAGAAACAATTAGTTTGCCAATGTTTCCAAGTTTAACAAATAAATTACAAGAATTTGTTATTGACACAGTTATTAAAGTGATAAAAAAATATGAGTAAAAAACAAAAAGATATTTTTTTAGAGTATGAAGGTGATATTTATTTTGAGCGAAACAATTTAACTATACAAAATCGAGAAATGGGCCTTAAAGACCCAATTATTTTTGCATTATCAAATTTAATAGAAAAAAAAAATGAAAACAATAGTTTAAAATTGCTTGAGGTAGGCTGTGGCGAAGCGAAACGATTACAATGGATTTCTCAAAATTATAGTATTCAATGTTTTGGAATTGATCCCTCTAAAAAAGCAGTCGAAACTGCAAATTTAAACAATATAACTGTTGTAAAGGGAACTGCAGATGATTTGAAATACAATAATGAAGAATTTGATTTTGTCATATTTGGATTTTGTCTTTATCTGTGTGATCGGGAGGACCTTTTTCAAATTGCAAAAGAGACTGATAGAGTTTTAAAAAAATCTGGATACATTATTATTCGAGATTTTTTTTCTACTACTCCGTCTTCAACAATTTATAGACATAATAATAATTTGTTTACATACAAAATGGACTATAGAAAATTATTTGACTGGCATCCTCATTATGAATGTATATTTCATACAGTAGATACGGCATCGAAACCTGTCCCCAGAGATGATAAAAGTGAATGGAGGGCCACTTCTGTATTAAGAAAAAAAAAACACAGATGAGTAGGTTAGGACTAGGAACAGTACAATTTGGCATGAATTATGGTATTGCTAATGAAACAGGTCAAATAAATTTTATAGAAGCAAAAAAAATTTTACAATTAGCATCAGATCACAATATCAATCTAATTGATACAGCCATAGCATACGGTAATAGTCAGAAGCTAATTGGAGAAATAGGGAATTTAAATTTTGATGTTGTTTCTAAATTACCTCCCATACCAGAAAAAGATCTTAATATAGATTTTTGGGTGAATAATATGGTCCAAAATTCTCTAGACCAACTAAATACTAAATCGCTTTATGGATTATTGCTACATCAACCAAAGAATCTTCTAGGAGAAACAGGAAAGAAATTAATTGAGGTACTTTATAAATTAAAATCAAGCGGCCTTGTTCAAAAATTAGGTATTTCAATTTATGATTGTTTAGAAATTGAACAAGTTATAGATTTATTTGAAATTGATATTGTTCAAGCTCCTCTTAATATAATTGATAGACGAATTGTAACAAGTGGTTGGTTGTCGAAATTAAATCATGATAAAATTGAAGTTCATACTCGTTCTACATTTCTTCAGGGTTTGCTATTAATGCCAAGACATAAAATTCCTGCAAAATTCAATAAGTGGAGTATTATGTGGGATAGATGGTTTTATGAATTGAAAAAACAAAATTTAAATGCTGCTGAAGTATGTTTGTCTTACCCTTTGTCATTATCTGAAATTGATAGAGTAATTGTCGGCATTGATAGTTTTAATCAGCTAAAAGATCTCATTCAAATATCTCAATTAAAACAAGAAAATCTGGACTGGTCCTTTATGAAGTCAAATGATAAATTATTAGTCGATCCAAATAATTGGGCCTTATTTTAATAATGCAAAATTCTGAAAATATAAATTCTAATATATATCTAAAACCACGCTTAGCTAAAAAAGAAGACGAACAGTTATTATTAGATTGGGCAAATGATCCAATAGTTCGTTCCAATGGTTTTAAAACAGAAAGAATATCAAATGAAGTTCATAAAATTTGGTTTTATTCTCGCTTGCAGGACAAAGAAAACTGTAAATTTTATGTAGTTGAAAATGAAAAAGGATTACCTATTGGACAAGTTCGATTAGATAAAAAATTGAACAAATGGTATATAAATTTTTCATTAGCGAATTTTGCAAGAGGAAAAAAACTTGGCACTATTTTACTTGAAACAGTATTTGAACAATTAGACAATCGAGAAAATGTTGAATTTATTGCTGAGGTTAAACAAGGCAATATTGCCTCTTGTAGAGTTTTTGAAAAGATTGGATTTATAAAAACTTACTCTGACAGTAAAAAAATTATCTTTTATTATAAACTGAAAAAAAATTTCATGGTAGTAGGAGGTGGTTTTGGTCAAATACCTGCAATATTAGCAGCCAAATCTCTTGGATTAAATGTAATTGCCATCGACAGAGACTCAAATGGAGTAGGTATGAAATTAGCTGATAAAGCACTGCCTATTGATGTATTAGATATAAAATCAATAGTTAAAGCGGCACAAAAGTATTCAGTTATTGGCGCATTAACAATGCAAAGTGACATTGGCATACCAGCCGTTGGAGCTGTTGTGGATGAACTCAAATTAAAAGGATCAGGCCGCAAAGTAGCAGAACGTTGTAGTAACAAAATACTTATGAGAAAAGCTTTTGAGAGTTTTCAAATTCCACAACCAAAATTTAAAGTTATTGACTCAATAGATGAAGCTTTGAGTGCAGCTAAACAGATTGGTTTTCCTTGTGTAATTAAAGCTCCTGATAGTTCTGCTAGTAGAGGAATTGTTAGAGTAAACAATCAAAATGAAGTTTCTTATGCTTTTGATGAAGCACTTCGTTATACAAGATTACAACAGCTACTGGTTGAGGAGTATATTGATGGACTTGAATTTGGCGCACAGGCATTTAGCGTTGACGGCAAGTGCAAAATAGTATTAGTTCATGATGATGAAATGAGTGCTCCACCCTTCATGATACCTTTAGCTCACTCTTTCCCGTCATCATTACCTAAGCAAGCTCTCTATAAAGCAGAGGAAGCTATTAAATCTTGTGTTGAAGCGCTAGGGATTAATGATGGACCATCAAACATCGATTTGATATTTGATAAGAAAGGAAATCCTAGAATTATTGAGGTCGGAGCTCGAATTGGAGCGACTTGCTTACCTGAGTTAGTGTTGTATCATAAGGGTATTGATTTCACTCGAGCAGCGGTGCAAATAGCTTGTGGAATGAAGCCAGAATTATCTGCTAAATTTTCTCAACCTTGTGCAGCTTTTATTCTTGAGTCGCGTCAGGACGGGGTAATGAAAAGTTATGAAATTTCTGAAGATTTGAAAAATAATCCTAATATCTTAGAGTGGGAAGTAACATCTAAACCTGGGGAAACAGTTTCTTGTTTAAGAAAAGGCACAGATCGTATAGGAAAAATAGTTGTTAAGGGAAATACTTCGAAAGAGGCTTTAAATCTTGCTCGTGATTTTAGTCTTGCATTTAAGCTTGATGTTTATAAAAATGAAAAGTCTCAACAAAATGTTTAAAATAGGAACACGATCCATAGGTTTAAGTGCTACACCCTTTATTATTGCTGAAATGTCAGGGAACCATAATCAATCCTTAGATCGCGCATTATCAATAGTTGACGAAGCTGCTGATGCGGGTGCTCATGCAATTAAACTACAAACTTACACAGCTGATACTATGACTTTAGATCTTAAAGATGGTGAGTTTTTTATTAATGATCCCAAATCTTTATGGAAAGGTCAAGTAATGCATGACTTATATAAACTAGCTTATACACCTTGGGAATGGCACGAACCTATAATGAAACATGCAAGGTCTAGAAACTTATTGTGTTTTAGTTCACCATTTGATGAGTCAGCAATTGATTTTTTGGAAACTTTAGATGTTCCAGCATATAAAATTGCATCTTTTGAGTGCATTGATTTACCTTTGATAAAAAAGGCAGCAAGTACAAAAAAACCATTAATTATTTCTACAGGCATGGCATCAATCGTTGAAATTGGTGATGCTGTTGAAGCTGCAAGGGGTGCAGGATGTAAAAATTTAGTTTTATTAAAATGTACAAGCACATATCCAGCCTCACCTGAAAATACTAACTTAAATACCATAGCACATATGCGTCAGTTATTTGATTGTGAAGTTGGTCTATCAGATCATACGTTGGGCATCGGCGCAGCTATCGCATCAATTGCTGTTGGTGCCACTGTAATTGAAAAACATTTTACACTATCACGCTCAGATGGAGGTGTTGACTCAGCGTTTTCATTGGAGCCAAATGAAATGAAAGCTCTAACTTTAGAAAGTGAAAGAGCTTTCCAGGCTCTTGGTGAAATTCGTTATGGCCCCACAGAAGCAGAGGAGGACGCATGCTTAAGAAGAAGATCATTATATATTGGAGAGGATATGAAAGCAGGAGAAATTCTTACTCCAAAAAATTTACGTAGAATTAGACCAGGAAAAGGATTGTTACCAAAATATTACGAAATGTTGTTGGGTAAACAAGTTAAAATTGACGTTTCAAAGGGCACACCAGTATCTTGGGATTTAATTTTAGATTAGTGATATTTTTTCATTTCAATTAAGGACAAATTTTTTGATTAAACAAAAACGTTATCTGATAACAACTCCTGACGAGAAAACTTGGAAATTTGATCGTCCTGTGATTTTTTTGGGTGAATGGTGTCGGTTGTATAATCGAAAACATGTTTGGGACGAAATGGATGCTGTAGTTTCAGAACCTTATGGACTAGATCATTCTAAAAGAGACTCTGATTTTTCTAAAACAACACTTCTAGAAAACAAACTTTTTCCTGAATTTATTCAATTGCTAAATAGCCATCATGGCAAAAAATATAGTGAAAGATTTTGGATGATTATTCTAGGTCCTTGGTTTAAGTTCATTATAAAAGATTTATTTTATCGTATAAATTCTGTAAATGAATGTTTGTCATCATATGAGATATCAGGCACTACAATCTATGATAGTGAAAAATACTTATTAACACCAGACACTTGGGACAAGGCAGTACATATTGATAAAGACGTATGGAAGTCTAATTTGTTATACGCAAATATTTTAAATTTGCTAGAAATCAAAAATTTTCAAATTGAACTTATTCCACTAAAATTCAATGATACTCATCAAGACTTTTATTCAGTAGCTAAGAAGATTGAAAATAAATCTTTCTATAAAAATTTCTTAAAATTTGGTTTGCAAATTTACAATAAAATATCAAATATCTTCGTTAGAAATAATGATGCTTTTATTATTAATACTTTCCTTCCTACAAAAGAGGAAGTTAAATTAGAGTTAGCTCTAGGACAGTTTCCACAATTTTGGAAGTATAAATGGAGCAAATATAATCAACCAGAATTAGTTAAAAAATTACCAGATAAGTTATTACGTGAAAGTTTAAAAAAACAGTTTTCAATTAAAGGTTTTGATAATGTTGAAAACATTATGAGACAATTATTTTTTTTACTGTTACCTACTTGCTATTTAGAAGGATTTAACGATCTTTATAAAATTGTCGAAAAACAACCTTGGCCTAAATTGCCTAAATTTATTTTCACGAGTAACAACTTCTATTTTGATGAAATTTTTAAGTTATATACAGCATTAAATGTAGAGGCAGGATGTAAGTATTATGTTGGTCAGCATGGTGGTAATTATGGTACTCAAAGACATAAATCTCCAAGAACTGAGGAGTTAACTTCAGATAAATTTATAACTTGGGGTTGGACAAATGGTATGCCACAACATAAACCAGCTTTTGTTTTAAAAAATGCTGGAAAGAAAAAATTAAATTTTAATTCATTAGGAAGCTTATTATTGATTGAGCATGGTTATACTAAAAGTGATGCTACATATGATAAGAAGTTCCTTTATATTCAATATTTGAATAATCAACAAAAATTTGTAAATTATCTTAATAAAAAACCAAGAGATAAACTTATAGTTAGATTATTTAACATACATTATCAATACAATGAAATGAATGAAGAATTAAGGTGGTTTGATTTTGACTCAAATATTAAAATAGATAAAGGTATAATCAATATTGATACTTTAATTTCAAAAAGTAGATTGGTTGTTCACAGCTATGATTCTACAGGAATGTTAGAGACTTTGGCTGACAACATTCCAACGCTAGCTTTTTGGGGACCCGAAGTAGCTTTAATGGACAGCGCTAAACCATACTATCAGGTTTTGATCGACGCTGGAATTGTTCATTTATCAGCCAAATCTGTTGCAGATAAGATCAATGAAATTTGGGATGATGTTGATAGTTGGTGGACACAAAGTAACGTGCAAAATGCTAGAATTCAATTCTGTCATCGTTATGCAAAAAAAAGCCAAAAACCTATAACTGAATTAAAGCAGATCTTGTTGTCATAAAAAAAGAAACATTATACAAGTGTAAGTTATTTATTTAACTCATTTAACAAAAATAAAGAATGAAAATAGTTGGGCTAGTACAAGCAAGAATGGGATCAACAAGGTTACCAGGAAAAGTTTTGAAAAAAATAATTGACAAGCCAATGATAGAATTACTTTTAGAGAGATTATCAAAATCTAATGAATTAGATGAAATTGTAGTAGCAACTTCTGAAAAAGAAGAAAATGATAAATTACAATCTTTTGTTGAGTCTATTGGTTATAAATGCACAAGAGGGAGTGATAAAAATGTGTTAAATAGATTCTACGAGTCAGCTAAATTAGTAGGCGCAGATGTAATAGTTCGTATTACTGCAGATTGTCCTTTAATAGATTCAGTTTTAGTAGATAAATGCATAGAAGGTTTTAAAAAATCTAATACAGATTATTTTTCAAATACTGATCCTAGAACTTTTCCTGATGGGCTAGATATATCGGTAATGACATTTAAATGTTTGGAGCGTGCAAACAATGAAACAAACTCTGATTTTGATAAAGAGCATGTGACACCTTATATTCGTAAATCTAGTAGTTTTTCAAAATCTTCTCTTAAACATTCAAAAGATTTATCTAATCTTAGATGGACAGTCGATGAACCAGAGGATTTAATTTTGGTTACAAATATATTTAAAAACTTTTGGCCTAATATCAATTTTGATTGGCTTCAGATATTAGAATTATATAAACAAAAACCAGATTTATTTTTAGTGAATAAAAAAATAAAAAATAATGAGGGCGCATATTTAAATACAGGACAAAAATTATATGGAAGAGCCAAAAGAATGATACCTGGTGGAAATATGCTATTATCAAAAAGACCCGAGATGTTTTTACCTGAAAAATGGCCAGCTTATTTTAGTAAAGCAAAAGGTTGTAAGGTTTGGGATTTAGATGGTAATGAACTTATTGATGTCTCAATAATGGGCATTGGAACTAATACATTGGGATATGGTCATCCAGAAGTAGATGAGGCAGTTAATAAAACTATAAAAAATGGCAATATGTCAACTTTAAATTGTCCAGAAGAAGTGTTTCTTGCAGAAAAATTGATAGACATGCACCCATGGGCCGATATGGCTCGTTTTGCTAGAAGCGGTGGAGAAGCAAATGCGATTGCGATACGTATTGCTCGGGCTGCTGCCGGGCGAGATAATGTTGCAATTTGTGGATATCATGGTTGGCACGATTGGTATCTTTCTGCAAATTTGAATGATGATAAAAGTTTAGATGGTCATTTGTTACCTGGTTTAGAACCTAAAGGAGTACCTAGAAATTTAAAGGATACAGTTTTTCCTTTCAGTTATAATCAGCTTGATGAATTAAAATCTTTAATCAACAATAATGATATTGGCGTCATAAAAATGGAAGTTTCTCGAAACAATGGTCCAGAAGATAATTTTTTACAAAATGTACGTAAACTTGCAACAGAAAAAGGGATAGTGTTAGTTTTTGATGAATGCACCTCTGGTTTTAGAGAAACATTTGGTGGTTTACATAAAAAATATGGTGTTGAACCGGATATGGCAATGTTTGGAAAAGCTTTAGGTAATGGCTATGCAATTACTGCTGTTATAGGCAAAAGAGAAATAATGGATTCAGCACAATCTACTTTTATTAGCAGCACATTTTGGACTGAAAGGATAGGTCCTTCAGCAGCATTAAAAACACTTGAGATTATGCAAAGAGAAAAATCTTGGGAAAAAATTACAAATATTGGTAATAAAATATCAAAAATTTGGAAAGAATTAGCAAACAAATATAATATACCTTTAGCTATATTTGGTTTGCCTGCATTAACAAAAATGAGATTTGAGAGTGATTTTAATTTAGAATATAAGACTCTAATAACTCAAGAGATGTTGAAATATGGATATTTAGCAACAAACAGCGTATATGTTTGCACAGAACATAATGACGATATTCTTAAGGGATATAAAGATTCGCTTGATAAAGTTTTTAGCTTGATATCAGATTGTGAGCAAGGAAGATCAGTTAAAGAATTACTTGAAGGCCCAGTATGCTACAAGGATTTTCGTCGATTGAATTAGTTATGTAAAATTAATGTAATTTTTGTCTCACATTAAATATAAAATGATAATTATTTTCCGTTGTAATGCTGGTCCTACTGTTGGGCTTGGTCACCTTACAAGGTGTCGTGCATTAGCATATGCTCTAAATCAAAAAGGACAAAATTGCATTATGGTTGGACCTCAAAAATCTTATATGAATGATAAGGATCAAAATCTTTTTATTGAATGGATTTCAGTTAACAAATGGAAATCTAGTTTAGAAGACTCTAATATTCTAATAGACATTGCAGAAAGGAACAAGAATGCTTTTTTAGTGTTAGATGATTATCGTATAAATGAAGATTATCAACTAAATCTTCGTAAATCTGGTATCAGTTGGTTACAATTTGATAACCATGAGAACAAACCCTTGTGGGCCGATATAATTATAAATCCAATGCCAGGATTGAGTAATAAAGATTTTAAAAATGTTATTCGAAATACAAATGCAGAATTGTTATTGGGTCCAAATTATGCAATTCTTCGACCAGAATTTTTTAAGGCTTTAAAAACAAATTACTCTGAAAAAATTAAAAATGTTTTAGTCACATTTGGCGGGGGAGATGATCGGGGTGGAAATCAATTTGTTATTTCCTCTTTACTAGATAATACACCTAATTATATCAGATTTGTAATTATTTCAGGTTCAACAAATCCAAATAATAGCAAACTTAGAAGTTGGATTAATTCTCATGGAAAAGGTAGAGTTGATCTCCATATAAATCCAAAAAAAATAGCAAAATTATTTTTAACATGTGACCTAGCAATAATATCAGGCGGAACAACAACTTATGAAGCAGATTGTTGTGGAATACCATTTGTAATTATCTCTATAGCAGATAATCAAATAGAGCAATCACTAGCATGGGACAGAGTTGGAAAAGCTAATTATTTGGGAGATATAAATAATGTAGATAAAAATTTACTCATATCATCTTTTAACAATTTGTTAAAAAAAAAAGTTTTCCTTGAAGAAAAAAAAACAACGACCTATGATGGATTATATAAAGTAGCAGATTTGATTATATCAAAAAAAAATTAATAAAATTGAAAAAGTTTTAAAATGTATACACTTGGAATTTATGATGGACACAACGCAGGTTGTAGTCTTATTGATGGAAAAAATATTTTATTTTCAACTGAGGAAGAGAGATTTTCTAGAATAAAAGGACATGATGGTCGTTTAGAGCAACACGGGCTACCAGTTAAAAGTTTAGGTTTAATTTTAAAAAGTTTTGGCAAAAAATATAAAATTTCTAAAATTGCCTTAGCTCTTAAAGATTCTTTAAGTTTAAGAAACTTATCTTTACTACATTGGGCAGAAGCAATAAAAGATAGTAAAGATTATAATATCATTAAATTTTATACAAAACCCAATATAAAAAAACAAAAAAAACTTAGACTTAATCAAAATCAATATATAGACATTTCTTTTTCTACTCAACAAAAGCGCATTGATAGATTGCTGAAATTATTAAAGGATTTTGGTTTATCAAAATGTGAAATAGAGTTTGTTCCTCACCATCTGGCCCACCATGCGTCAAGCTGGTATACTTCAAACAAAAAAACCGGTTTAGCAATATCTCTTGATGGAAGGGGTGATGCTTTGTCTGGAATGGTTTCAGTTTGTTATAAAAATAAAATTAAACCTATTCATGAAATCAGTTCATTTAATTCAATTGGACATTTTTATTCTGCAGTTACCGTCGCACTTGGATTTAAAGCAGTAAGGCATGAGGGAAAAATTACTGGTCTGGCAGCTTATGGTTCTGTTGATAAAAAGTTAATTAAAAAATTTAATAATCTAATATGGTTTAATTCTAATGCTGGAAGTATCTTTTCATTACTTTACACAGGTAGTGAATATGGTCCATATCCATGGGCTAATTTCAAACTTTATATAGATAAAATTAAGAATGAAGTAGTCAGTTACCCTCGAGAAGTAATTGCCGCAACAGCTCAACTACACTTGGAAAATGTTGTTAAAAAATTTGTATCTTATTGGGTGAAAAAAACTGGATTAAAAGATGTTTATTTATCTGGAGGTGTTTTTGCAAATGTAAAATTAAATCAAAAAATTTCTAATATAAAAAAAATCAAATCATTAGTGGTGCATCCAGGCATGACTGATTGTGGTATATCTTTAGGTGCTGCGCTTTTTGTAAATAGTAAAAAACCGAAAAAAATGCAGTCTCATTATTATTTAGGTATATCTAAATCCAATCAGATAAAAAAAATTATTTCACTTAACAAAATTAATGCAACAAAACCTAAAGACATTTCAGTTGTTATTGCTAATGCTTTAGCTGAAAAAAAAATTATTGCTAGATATTGTGATAATAGTGAGTATGGTCCTAGAGCATTAGGAAATAGATCAATTCTTTTTCATGCAGGAGATCCTAGTGTTAATGATTTTTTAAATAAAAAACTTTCTAGAACGGAATTTATGCCCTTTGCCCCTGTTACCATTGATGAAGATGTCAATAAATCATACATAATTCCTAAAAACATTGATATTACGGAGTCGATGAAGTACATGACAATAACGGTAAATTGCACACCCTATATGAAAAAAAATTGTCCTGCAGTTGTTCATGTAGACGGCACAGCCAGACCTCAAATTATTTATCCTCAGCAAAATTTTGCTTATTATAAAATCTTAAAAAAATATAAAGAATTAACTGGAATAGGGTCTTTAATTAATACAAGCTTTAATATGCATGAGGAACCAATTGTAGAGTCTCCCAAGGATGCGTTGAGAGCTTTTATTTTATCCGGCTTAGATATATTAATTTTGGGCGAATACATAATTCATAAAAAAGATTTAATACATTTAAAAAAAACTTGGTATTTAAATTAAGGACACTTAATTTTACTATTGGTAGCAATAAATGGAATTTGATAATTTATATATAATAGGAGGAGCAGATAATAAAGTTAAAATTGAAATTTATAAAAACTCTAAAGTTATTTTTATAGATAAAGAACAAGATGAATACTTAAATACTATTTCCTTGATTAAAGATTTTCAAGAAAAACAAAACTCACTTAGAGAAAACTGGCTTAACTTCCAAGAACAAGTATTTAACAAAATAAAACCATTTTTAGATAAAGATGAGGATTTTTATTATTTGTTATCAAATTTATTTTTTGAGGCATCGCCAAATAAAACAAATTCAATTTTTAAATTTTTTAAAATAAGATTAATTATAGATTATATAAAATCAAAAAAAATAAAAAATTTATTTCTGTACAATGTATCAAAAGATATTGAAATTTTTTTTTATTCAAATAAAGATAATCTCAATTTTTCAGTAAAAACACTAAAATTTAAAAAAAAAAAATTTTTTTTAAAAAAAATATTTAAAGATTTGGCTAAAGAGTATTTTATTAGCGCTATATTTAAGCGCTTAGTAGATGAATGTAAAAAAAAACAAAAAAAAAAACCTTATCATAGAAGTATATTAAATAAAGTTGTATTTAGTTATTATTATCCTGGAGGCCAAACATTTAAGAACAGTTTTTCAAGTAAATATTTTGAAAAAGTCTCTAGTTTATTAAATGGAAAATATGAATGGTTATTTTTGTATACTGGGAATTTTACAAAATTAAGAAAAGAAAATGAATTAATTACAAGAAACTTTTCCTCTTTTGGTTTTTTAGATTTTTATTTTTCACTGACTGATTTTTATAAAATTATAATAGATTTTTATAGAGTAAGAAAAAAATTAAAATTAATTAAATATAAAAAACTTTTCATTTTTGAAGAATTAGACTATTTACCTTTGATTGAAAAAGACTGGTCGATCTCTATGTCAATTTTATTGTTAGACCAGATAATTTTTGAAAAAAAAATTTCAAATTTTTTTACAAAAAATTCACAGATTAATGAGGTTATATATTTATTAGAATTTCAGCCTTGGGAGCATATTTTTAATAAAGTTGCTAAAAGAAATAATGTTAAAACTAAAGGGGTTATTCATTCAGTTGTTAGACCAAATGTAATGAATTATTATCATTCTAAAAAAATACATCCTTATCTTAATATGCCTTCCTATGTTGGGGTAAATAGTGATTTTAGCAGATCTTTAATGATTAAAAATGGTTTTAAATTAGATCAAATACTTAAAATAGAAGCTCAAAGATTTAATTATTTATTAAAAAATAAAAGCAAGTTTAATTTAGATAAATCAAGATTAAAGAAAACAATTTTAATAATTACTTCAATAATTCATAATGAAACAAAAGAGTTATTAGAATTTTTTGCATCAGTAAATGTAAAATTTGAAAAAGTATATATTAAAGAACATCATCTTTTTAAGGTTGAGCCAATTATAAAATCTTCTATTAAAAATTTTCCTAGTTTTGAAATATTTGAAGGTACTATTACAGATGCTTTTGAACTTTCAGATATTGTATTCACGGCTAATGGTTCCTCCGTTCTATTAGAGTCTGTTGTAAATAAAAAAGAAACAGTCTCAGTAATTTCATTATCCTCATTACCGATTCCAGCTATTGATAAGGCTCCAAACTTACATTTTGTAAATGACGCAGACTCATTGTCAAAGATTTTGAAGAAATTAACCGAAAGGCAAGTTGATAGAGTTATAAATAACGGAATTAGTAATTATTTATATTTAAATGATGAGCTTTCATTATGGCAAGATTTTTTAAATAAATAATAAGTTAATTTTGTAAGTTATTACAAAATATATCTTCTAATTTGTTTAAAGTTTGAAATTTTATATTTGTATAATTTATTGTCTTCACCATAACCATATTTTGCAAAAATAAATTTAATTTTTGCTCTTTTTGATGCAAGAAAGTCTATTTTTGTATCTCCAACAAAATAAGCATTTTTTGTTTTGATTTTATTTTTTTTTAAGGAATATAGTAAATGATCTGGATAAGGTTTTCCTCTTAATTTTTTGTTAGGACAATGGACTGAAGAAGGTTGTATTTCAAATCTATTTAATAAATATTTAGCTCGTCTAAAATCTTTAGAAGTTACAATTGAAAATTTAATTTTATTTTTTTTCAAAAATCTTAATTCATTAAGCACATTTTTGTATGGTTTGATTAAATTTACTTTATGTAAAGATGCTTCTTTATAGCATTTATATATTTTTTCATCAGCTTTAATTCCTAAAGATTTTAAAATTTTTAAAAAAGGCATACCTATTTTACTAAAATATTTAGAAAAACTTACATTTAAGTTAAATTTCTTTGATGTTTTTTTCCATGCTGATTCCATATTTTTTTTTGAGTCAAAAATAACTCCATCTAAGTCAAATATGATAAAAGATTTGTTTTTTAAATCTTTCATTAGTAATTTTTTCTGAATCTATCTTTTTGAACCAAAAGTAATGATTTTAATATGTCTTTTTTTGTATTGATTGAAAAACTATCATTTTTAAATTTTAATGTCCCAATTTTATAACCATTCTCTAAAACTCGAAGTAACTCTATTCCTTCATATTCCTCTAATTTTCTATTTTTTAAATCTTTAAATTTATTTATAAAACTTGGTTTAAAAGTGACAAAATCTTGATGTCTTTGAAAAGGTTCATTTTTAGATCTAAATGCATG
>MDTG01448279.1_pt1 | contig 15938 bp, 12 predicted proteins | sample 811421 | NCBI WGS metagenome assembly MDTG01 (sample SAMN05326645, study PRJNA326480) | marine metagenome | isolation source: seawater | place: Pacific Ocean: South East | collected 2011 | reverse complement strand
TTTCTTTTCATTCGAAGAAAGAAAAATCGTTTCCGTTTGGAAAATTTCAAACGAAAAACGAAGAAAACAAAAACAAAATGAAGATTCTTATCTTCACCATCATACTTCACGTATAAGATCCACTCATAATCCACACACTCTATACCCATATTTGTATGCGGCCTAATCTTTGTCTCTGAGTTTCTCGTTCATTTTATTCTTTGGTAACTATACAAGTGTAAATAGGCAAAGTGTGTTATTTTTTCCTACAAAATTTGCTCTAAGGCTTTCTTCTACTTCTACTATTCAAACAAATCAACGGTACAAAAACTTTGGCTTGTTCCAACACAAAACGTCTGGATGTACGCTCTCTCGGACGACCTCCAATCGAAATTTCCATCGCTCACTCAGATTTGCATTCAAAGTCTTCCTATTCAGCTGGTACATACTTTCCAACGTGGCAAATGTTTGCGCAAAGTGCGGCGAATTTGGGAAAATACGCATAGAACTCCTACAATGTGTCAGCAAAAGTTTGAACAATTCGACGCCATCCAAGCTTTCATCGTCGCAGTCTTTGACATAGTCTAAAACAGCCTCTCTAGTGACGAACGCCTGCCAGTGGTCGTCTCGCATCAACGCTTTTCGCATGAATCTATACAGTTCGATTGGTGTCAACAGTTTTTGCGACAAGGCAGCTTTGGCAAACTTGTATCTCCGGGAATATTTCGTTCGACGCGATTCGTTCCAGCGCAACAACTCGTCGTCTTCGGACGCGCTCGTATCGCTTTCATCGCTATCGTGTGAATAGTCATCGTCGTCTGAAGAAAAGTTGTCGTCTTCTTCGTACATCGAGGAAGAGAAAGAACTACTTTCTCCTTCCTCTTCGTCTTGGTCGCTCTTGTGATGGTTACGACGATGGTGTCTGCGATTTTTCCTGTAGCCATTTTCCCTCATCAAGACCGCAGCGTCTATGTTCAGCTCGCCGGTATTTAAATCGAAGAGCTTTTCGAATTCAGTTACAGTTGAACACGGCATGTAAAACCACCGCGGATCTGTCGGTGGCTTCGCTACGGTGGATATTTTCGCTGTCAGCGATACTTTCGCCTCATCTTCGCATCGCAAGCAATGGCATTCGAAACCAAACTGTGTTCGAAGGATACTTCGTCGAATATCTACGGGTACCCAGGTTAAGATCGGCCCCGAGTAGTTAATCGTCAACTCGTCCCCGGCACGAATATCGCGCAAACTATAAATCGAACACGCCTCGTCGACAGTATTCGAAACTGCGCAATTCGGATGACAGGAGTGATTGAAATACTGAGAAACTTTGTGTGTGCTCAAAAGTTTATAATGCACATACAAGTTACGTTTTTCGACGCCACCAAATTGCGTCGGTCTCAAAATGTTTCGAACTTGGCCAACTGCGGTGTTTTCTATTTGCTTTTCTGCTTTCGTCCAAGTTTCACTCGATATCGAATCCTCATCCTCGCCCTCGATTTCGCCATCTTTTGATTTACTACTATTCCCAGTACCAACACTACTACCATTCTTCGCTCCCTTCTTCAGAAGTTTGTTCCTTCTGTTTTCCTCTTTGCGCAAATATTCTTTACGCGCCTCCACCTCCAACACCTTTTCTGTCAAGCTCGATTTCGCCGCCTTCAAACTCTCGAACTCTCCGCACACCTCTACTTTCACATACTCTCTCACGAGCTCTGTAATCGCTGGTATGTTCGTTTTCGCGATAACTCCAACGCCTTTGTGTGACATTTTCTCCCCTATAAACCTCACGCTCTGAATCTTTGACCAGTTTGGTTCCTTTTTCACATTCTCTTTCAATCTCAACTCACTCTCATCGTCTGGGGCTATTTTTCTAGCGTATCGTCTCCGACTGTCCCTTCGTCTCTTGTCTTCTTGTTCAGAATCGTTATCGTCCGAGAATAACAGCGAGGTTTTTCTTTCTTTAGTCGTGGTGGTAATAGCATCGCGTTCTCCCCCATCTTCTTCTCCCAAGGGTTCCCAGTGTCTCATTCCGTTTGTCGTGCAGGGGGTCTCTCTCGATACCATCGCAGCTTCCGGGCTTCTCTCTCTCACTCTTTTCTATGCATGCGTTCACAGAACTGCGCGAGAGTAAGAAGGCAGACGCATCCTCGTGGATTTCGGTTCGATTTTTTTTTTCTCTCTCTCTCTCTCTCTTTACGCAAGCGCAGTGCGTTCGTCTGCGTTGTGTGTTCGTGTGACGGCTCTCTCTCTTTCGTCAACGAAAGAGAAAAAGCGAAAGACAAAAAAAAGGGAAAAAAAGAAAGCCGAAGAAAAGAACGGGACACTTTCGGTCAAAAGAGAAAATTTTCCTTTATTTTGTGTGCCCACATCCATCCTTCTCGTCCCTTCTCCTCCTCCCCCCCCAAAAAGAAAAAAAGGAAAAATCGACGACGACGACGACGACGACGAAGAAGAAGAAGAAGAGAAAGTCGCGTCGCTTCACTTTTCGGAAAGAGAGAGAGAGAGAGAAAGAGAAGAGAAGAGAAGCCGAAAGTGGCGGAGCGTTTCGTTTCTGCGCGCGTTGAACGCCGTGTTGTTTGGAAATACTTTTACGAACGAGCAGAATGTTCAGTTCGCCGTTTAAGTCGTGGAACCGACAGGAAGAGCGAGAAAGCAAAAAGAGTACCATCGCTACCACCACTACTATCGACGACACGGTGACGTACAAGACGAGATTGATGACGTTTTTCGGTCGAAGGAAGAAGAAAACAGCAGCCGCGATGGTTTCGAGCGGTGCGAACAACAACAACAACAATAACAAAGAAAATGGACGTCCTCAGGGGAACAACAACAACGTCGACAACAAGGAGAACACCAATGCTGATGTTGTTAAAGAAACAAAAACGACTACTAAACCGCAGGAAGGGGTGAAAAATCCGGCGCAAAAGCGCGCACAAAAGTTGAAAGACAACGCGCAAAAGTCAAAGGAAGAGAACGCCTCGAACGCACGGTTGCGCGAACAGAAGGATTATTTTGATAAAATCGATAAAATGTCGAGTTTGCAAAGCGAAAGCGAATGTTCACCTCTACCGCCGCGCGGTATGGTAAATAATAAGGTGGGACGAAACATGGAACTGTCTCCGTTAGGCGTGATCAAAGCAGTTGGTGGATTAGAATTTGAAGGTGTGGATGCAAAGAGAATGATGAAAGAAACACTCATGGAACAACAGCAACAACAACAACAACAACAGTATCATCGAGAAAAGAAAGACGATGAAGAGGAGGAGTTTTCGTTCCCGACGCCCCAACAACAACCGCAGGTTTTGCTCGGAAACAACGCAACTCCATCGCCAGCTTCACAAGATAGACGAACGGCAGAGTGGTTGGCCTCGTCGCAATTACCGGAAGTCTCAGAAGATGCGCTTTTAGAAAGCGTGAGAAACTTAACTTTAGAGAAGATCAACGAAGAAAACAAAGAAGGAAAAGAAGCACCATCGTCCTCATCATCGCCGTCATCGATAAAGGAGACAGAATCCATAGCACAAACAAAATCGCATTCGTGCAAGTCTCCGTTTAACAAATCCATTCGGTCGTCGCGACGAAGAACGTCGTCGGTGCATTCGTACCACTCAATTCATGACTATAAACCAGTCTTGGCGACGAAAAATGCGCATCGCGTGAGCGAAGGCAGTTTGCCAAAGGAACAAAGACGCTCGTCGCTTGGCGGTGCGATACGAAAATCTATAGTTGGTCTCCAAGCGACGATCGCGAATATAGATGCATCGTCGCCTCTCGTTGAAATCGAGAATGAAGAAGAAGAAGAAGAAGAAGAAGAAGAAGAGAAAGAAGAAGTTGTGGTTAAAGTGACTGAGGAAAAATCTGCCATCACGACGAAAGAGGAATCGAGCGAACTTGGATCACTCGAGGCGCTTCTCTACGAATGCGAGCAATCGCCAGAGGACGTCAAAACCATCGCAGAAGAAGTCAAGAAAGCGAAAGATCCAAACTCGAAGAAAAAATCGCTTACGGTTGAGAAAATTGGCGAAGGAACGTACGGGGAGGCATACATGTGTGACAACATCGTTTTGAAAGTTGTGCCTATTAGTGATGAAAAGAAGTCGACTGCTGCAAATCCGAAAAGAGGTAAAGAAAACGTCGAAAACGGCACAGAAAAAAATAGTGATGAAGAAGAATACCCGCAAATGGTCGCCTCAGAGATTAGAGCGGAAGTCGCGGTCGCGAAACGCTTGACAAAGTTACAGCCGCACGTCGTCGCGCCAAAGGCAAAAAACGTCACGGACACCTTCGTTCCACTCGACCGCGTCGCCATTTGCAAGGGCCCATACGACAAGTTACTCCTCAAAGCGTGGGAATCATTCGATTTTCGCAAAGTTTCTGAAAACGAAAACCCGTCCGTATGGCCGAAAGATCAGCTCTACGTCGTATTTAGCACGAGAAACGGTGGCATCGACTTGGAAAATTTCAACCTTCACGATTGCAAAGAAGCGTTTTCAGTACTTTTGCAAATTACCGTGGCTTTAGCCGTCGCTGAAGAGGCATGCGGTTTCGAACACAGAGATTTGCACTGGGGTAACGTGCTCTGCAAACGCGATAAAGTTGATGTAGAAAACGACAATACGAGAAAAGCGCGATTAAACGGCGTCGACGTGACGTTAGACACGTATGGCGTTACCGCGTCGATTATCGATTTCACGCTTTCAAGAGTTGAAATCAAAGACGAGTCCGATGTTGTCTTTTGCGATTTGAGCTTAGATCCGGAGTTGTTTGAAGGTCCAGAGGACGATGCACAAAGCGAAACGTACCGCAGAATGCGTAAAGCGTTGAACAACCAGTGGGGGGCCAGTTGCCCGCAAACGAACGCGTTTTGGTTGCACTATTTGGCCGACACACTGTTGACGAAGAAAGAGTTCAAGATGAGCCCAAATCAAAAGTTATCGCTCGAAAAGTTCCGAATGAATTGTTTGCAATACGATTGCGCCGCAGACGCGATCTGGGATCCGCTATTCGCTGGAATGTGGTCAAGCGGAAGGAAGTAAAAAATACGATTGAGTGCTTCGAGAAAAAGAAGCGAAAGCTGCTTTCTCGGAGCAATTAAAAGAGAAAGACAGAGAAGAGAGAAACAGATAAGTACACACACACTTAATCACCATGTAATTCCAGATACTATATCTACTATATCATTCTAACATCTATCTCACTCACCGGTGTCCGCGAAACGCGTCCCCCCACTTCTCCTCTTTCGTTTCAGTCTCCAGGAGAACCCACTGCGACTGCCCAGCTGAATTTATCGCTCTCACTCTCACGTGAAACGGCATCTTCGGCTGCAAATTTTCAATGAAAAAGCTCCTGTCTGTTCCTTCGTAGATTGGCATCCACGAGAGAGATCCCAACGCTTCTTTAATCTCTTTCCTTTGCGGTTCTATTTCCAATTCGTATCGATTATAGTTATACTCAGACGTCTGCTCTCCCTCTTCCCAAGTGATTTTTAAGGTTGTCGAAGTTGCGACAATGCGTACATTTTCGGGCTCCGAGGGAGGTACAGAGTACACGTGCGATAACAAGTACTTCTTAATCTTTTGAAATGCGATCATTATCGAAGCATTTGAGCGGTAGAGCGTATCATCCACCCACTCTCACTCGATAAAAAAATCGCAGCTCTAAATGTGTTTTGTCCTTTCGTGTGACTTTTTGACGAAAAAGTCAATTGTTTTCTTCATTTACGAAAAAATTCATTTACTCATGTGTTGTGTTGTATCGCGTGCATGATAAAATGTCTTCGGGATCGAGAAAATCGGAAATAGTCACCTTACAGTTTGGTCAATACGCCAATCACGTCGGCGCGCACTTTTGGAACTTCCAAGACGAGCTGATTGGTTTATCGACGCCGTCGGAAGAATTGGAGAATGTAGAAGAAGAAGAAGAAGAAGTTACGAGGAAAAACGCGTTGGCGAACCAAAACCGGTTCAACGCGATCGACCACGAGTGTTTATACCGTCAAGGAGAGACGAGACGCGGGGAAATAGTACAAACGCCGAGATGCGTGGTGTATGATATGAGATCGAGTTTAGGTGGCGTCAAACAGTTGGGGTATCTGTGCGACGAAGCAGACGCGTTTTCTTCAACTGTTTCTTCTTCGGCTCTAAAAACGTGGACGGGGGAGGTGCAAGTGCACGAACAACCGCGGGTGAAGAAGTCAGAGTATCTGAGACGATTAGAAGAAGAAGGAGGAGTAGAAACAGGAGTAGAAATAGATTTAGAAGAAGAGGAGGATAGAGAAAAGAGGAAGGAGGAGGAGAATGGTTGCGTAACAGTAGCAGCTGATGATGTTGAAAACAACGGGACAGATATAGACCAGCTCGTTGAAGCAGCAAAGAAGCTCAAACACGATGCAAAGCACTGGACGGATTTTTCGAAAGCACTTTTTCATCCGAGGACGGTACAAGTGATGGATGGAATCTTTGAAACGTCGTCGGAGGGAGTGAAAAGCTTCGCTGGATTTGGCGAAGGCGCGAATTGGGCAATGGAGCTCGATCGAAGAGAAAATCTGAGAGAAGATATCAGAAAGTGGGTAGAAGAGTGCGATTATTTGCGCGGGTTTCATGTTTTTGTGGAAGATCATTCAGGATTTGGAGGTTTATGTGAAAAAGTGCTCGAGGAGGTGAGAGATGCGCACGGTCAAGGCGTTTCCGTTCTCGCGTTTTGTTGCCGTAAACAGTGCAAAGAAGAGAAAGGAAGCCGCGCAAAAGTCAAGGAAAATAACAACAGAGACGGCGACGACAATGAATTTTTAGAAATCACGCAGAAACGAAACGATCAGCGTCGTCTCATGTTAAACGATGGATTATCTCTCGCGCGAATCTCGCAGCTTACAGACGCGTACATTCCTCTGTACGGGTCGCAAACGAACGGGCAAGAGCACAGTGCCTATCAAACATCTGCGAGAATCGCAACCGCTATCGATACGATCACGACGCCATGGCGACTAAAACCCACGCCTGGATTTGAATCTTTCGTTGGAGCAGAAAGCATGGCATCGTTTACCAGCCGGATGCAATCGCAAGCTAGCGCGCCTTTCCTCCAAACGTCCATGTTTACGCGCAGAGGCGACTTTGTGTTTGAAGATGCAATATCAATGGAGCCACTTTTTACTTCTTCTTCCATCATAAATCAAAGAAGAAGTGGCACAGACAATGGCGATGAAGATGAAGACGATGAAGACGCAGAGGAGGCTATGGCAGAATCGCACGTTGTCCGAGGCGCTCCGTTTGGTCAGTCTCGTGGCGTATGCGAACAACTGGAAAAACGCCTCCGCGCTGTGCAACGCGTCGCCGGAATTCCTATCGGGAGATGTGTTGCTGGTGCTTCTTTACCGCTTCCAATGACATATCCTACAAACGATAATAGCACTAGCAAATTGCCTTTCCTCAGTGTCTACGCGATGACGAGACAAACGGGAACTCAGGGGAAAATGCTTTCGGAGAAAGCAATCAACTTTGAGCGAGCGTCTCGCAGTTCTGGCGGGAAGTCGGTGCTTTCGTCGTGGGGATACGACATTGACGATACGTGTGAGGTTATCGAGCGCATCAGAACAGACGCAAAACGGTACACGGACGACGACTTTTAGGCATTAGTTATTAGTTATTATGAGGTTGTTGAGGTGTATACAAGTATATATTTTATATAGAATAGACAATCAAGAGCTAAAAATAATTTTATGTGTGTGTTTGATTGTGCGCAGCTAAACACGTTGTCCCTTGTGAAGAGATAAGAAATCCTCTCATCGTGCATTCTTCTTTCGACGCTCAACGACCAAACACACGTAATGTGCTACAAAAACATGTAATTATCATTTACTTCTTCATTCTGTTCCACGTTGAGTGCGTCTTCCCAGCCGGGCACAACACCTTTCTCCCTTTCTTCATTCTAGCCTTCAACACTCTTCTCCCGTTCGGCGTCGCTTTTCTCGCAAAAAACCCAGATTTTCTCGCCGTCTTTCTTCTGGTACCACGCAGAGTGCAACCAATGGATCGACCACCAGCCGTAATGACTAAAGCACCACGTCCGTTACTTGCCGACGGGGCGACTTGTTTGTTAAACGCAAAAACAGACGCGTTCCCGACGGATTTCTTCGCGGACAAAGACAGGGATGACGCCGACGTTGAGGTTTTTGAGGTGGACGATTTCAAGCTCATTCTAGTCATCGCCGCGGTGACGCAGCTGGCAGATACGGTGAAAGCGGACATAGTGATGGCAATGACGTTCGTTTTCTCTGACGATAAATGTGTTAACCGACTCGATTATATTCTATCGGGATGTATTTAATCTTCGCGTCTTGGTGCGAGCGCTTTTTGTTGTGGCGCAATTTCTTTTTTATCCTCTCCGCTCTCTTCTCTTACTTCGTCGCGTCTCTCTCTTTCTCTCTCGTTTGTCGGTCTAAAAAAGCCCCCCGCCCCTTTTGTTTTTTTTTGACTTTTTACCTTTTTCGTACAAAAAAGGGACCGGATGGGAGTAGAAAAGGCCCAAAGTTGTTGTTGTTCTTCGTGGTCCCATCGGCTTCAAAAATCAAAGAAAGGAAAAAATCAAGACAACAACAGCTTTTTCGGCCTCGTTTTCAAAGCGGTTTTGTCTGTCATCAACAAAGCCTCTCGTTTTCGGATTGCGCGCGGAAAAGTTCCATCGCGACGAAAAAAACCACATACTCACACACGCGTTACAACTCCAAAGAAAAATGTCTTTCGCAGTTTCCTCCTTTGTTGGCACCAGAGTCGTCGCCAAGACGAACGTCCGCGCCTCTTCCTCCTCGAGAAGAGCCTCCTCGGTGCAAGTCTTCGCGGAAAGAAAATTATGGTGGGTTCGGTATTTTTTTTTTCATACGAAAATCGCAAGCGCAAGCGCGCGAGCGCGCGTTTTAGAGCATTAGTAACGTCAATTTCAATCGATCTATCGAATCGAGCGAATGCTATCGTAGTCGGTTAAGGTTTTCGCGTGTCAAAACCGGTCGATTGGGTGTCGCATCTCGCCTCTTTTCGCGCGATTGATGTTCGCGGAAATATTTCAGCGTTCGAATGGGAGGACAAAGATACTCTCGTCTCCGTATCTTGTTCCCTACAAAAGGGAAAAAAAGCCCGCTCACATTTTTTTAAAACCGCGTTCGGCTGATCGATCTATCACGCGCGTGTGTGCGTATAAATGCTGACAATATGTGCCCTATTTCTTTCTTTATGATAGGTTACCGGGCATCAAGACCCCGGACTACCTCGACGGTACCATCGCGGGTGACTACGGGTTTGACCCGCTCGGTTTGGGCTCCGATCCGGAACGCTTAAAATACTACCAAGAGGCGGAATTGATGAACGCTCGATGGGCAATGATGGCGGTTGTCGGCATCTGCACGACCGAAGCTTTGGGCATCGAATCCAAGTGGTACATGGCTGGCCAAGAAGACTACGGTTTCCCGGTCAACGCGCAGTTGGCTATTTTGTTCCCGACCATGGGTTTCTTGGAAACGAAGAGAATCACCGGCTGGTTGTCGACGGGCAAGTCTGGCATCAACGATACGTTTCCATTTGACCCGTTAGGAATGGGCGCTGACAACGAAACGATGAAGTTGAAGGAGATCAAGAACGGCCGCGCGGCGATGCTTGCGTTCATTGGCATCTGCGTCCAAGCTTTGGTGTTGAGAGAGGGTCCGTTGGCTGCGTTGCAAGACCACGTCGCAAACCCGTTTGGTAACAACTTAGCGACGAACGTCATGAACCTCCCGATCAACTTGGCGTAAATTTATACACACTTACATAGAAAGAGGGAGAGAGAGAGAGAGAGAGAGAGTGAGAGAGAGGGGGTGCAAAGAGAGAGAGAGAGAGAGACGGAGAAAGAGAGAGAGAGACAGACCAGAGAGAGAGAGAGACAGAGTTAAGATGAAACTTGTTGTAATTACCAAACTTAGAAGCAAACTGAAAAAATTTACGCAACACAAAATTTCGTTCTCAAATACCTCAAAAATCAGCTCCAAAAGAAACGGACCCAACGCAAAAGAAATGCCGACGACGGGGAACAACGTCACCGTCGTGCACTGCAAATTCGCCTCCGAGGACGACTCGAAGACGATTTCGATAACCTTGCCTTCACCTGCGTCTGTCCAAAAAGTGTGCGAGGCGTTCTTATCCGAGCGCTCGGACGTCCAACAATTGATACAAAAGAAAGGAGGCACGTTTGAAGGATTTGCCGTCTGCGCTTTACCAACTTCTTCCTCAAAGGCAACGACGACGTTGACAACATCGACGAAAAAAACGAAGAAGGAAGAAGAAGAGGATGAAAAGAATCAGACCACGATTAATGGGCTATCCGTCAGCGAAGCGTCGACTATTTTAGACGACGCGAAAGTGTTAGAAAATAACGATCGCATAACGATGGCATTGACGAAAGAGTACAACTTGAAGAGTTTAAACCCAGTGCGCAAATACACGATCGGTTCTTTCCACGGGACAAACTTGCCGAAATTTAAAAGCGGGAAACAAGCCGCGGTAGAATGGCAGATGCGAAGGACGATCGACGAGGCGAACCCGACGGTAGCGTCTGGATTATCTTTAGTTGGAGGAAAAAGGCAAGCGTTTATTGGAGCCAAGGAGAAAGGACAAAGCGCAAAGTTTTACATTTTGAAAGCTCAAAACACGAATGATTTCTGCGCGTTGCCGATGGAGACTTGGTATAATTTCAAACAGTTGATGTCGAGGAAAGTTTTGAATTTAGAAGAAGCGGAAGAGTTGATGAAGAATAAGCAAGATAGATTGTACGAGACGTCGGCAAAGTTTGTTGGAAGTAGGGCGAACGACGCCGATTTAGACCGGTTTTCTGATTCGGATTCAGAGGAGGATATCGTCAATCCAAAGTCCAGACGGAACAGAAAGAGGGGAGAAGATACAGACGACGAAGACGAAGAAAACGAGGGAAAGAAGAAAGGAAGAAAGCGAGGCGGTGGTGGCGGGAAGAAGAAGGGCGAAGAAGACGAAATGAAAGAGAAGAACGAAGACGGCATCGGTGAAGGATGGGAGCACGATCAAACGTATTCCGACGACGAAGGCGGTGAAGTCATGACAACTGCAGACCCAGAGCAACAAGAGATAGATAAGCAAAATGCGCCAAAACCTCCTACGGCGGATTCTGACGACGAGTTGGATGAAAACGCGCAGAAAATCAAAACATTGTTAACGAGGCAAAACGCGATTGAAAAGAACGTCACGGCGGCTGCGATATTCTCGGACGACGATGACGACGACGACGACGACGATATTCCAGAAGATTTTGATCCCGATAAGGAAGAAGTGAACATCGCGGGATCTCTGGTCAACAAAGTGAAGCAAAAGGAAAAAAAAGATCAAGAAGCGGCTAAGGCAGCGGCAGCAGCGGCTAAGGAAGCGGCTGCCGAGGAACAGCGAAGAGCGTTAGCGCAACAACAACAGTTGCAACAACAACAGTTGCAGCAACAACAAGGCGTGAAAAGAACGGCATCGCAGGCTGGTATGACGAGTCAAGAAAACTCTGCTCGCAAATCGGTACAGCGTCCATTGTCTCGAGGCGTGAGTGCTCCAGGGGGAGGCGGGGACAAAATCAAAGACGAATCGGCGACAAATCCAATCGAGAAGATCATTCGCGATTTGTTAAACAAAAACCCTGGTCGCACAACGATGAAAGACATTACGAAAGCGTGCAGAAAGGCTGGATTGGTAAGTTCCGATGCGGGAAAAGCACAACTCAAGGCAACAATCGAGCGCATATTGAAATTTAGCCAAACGAGCGATGGAGTCATGGTCGTCGCTTTGAAATAGTAATAGGAACAGTATAGAAAAGGCGGTTGTATTACTAGAGTTTATAAATATAGTAATGGTACTTCAATTTTTGTATTTGTACAAGTTATATCTTTAACCAAAATCCGTTAATGCGCGAATATGAAATTTCTTAATTCGCCAAAGCGTACGCAAACAACCCAAGCATCGCTCCGCTGATGCAAAAGTTAATTTTCGGCCCGATGAGTTTCGTTTTCTCGATAAACACGCGTCTCGCCGCGGTTAAGTTCCACCAAGTGAACGCGGCGAGCGAGGCGTATGCAGCAGCCACCTCGTCCCCACCTTTGAAGGCCGCTTGGTAAGTCATTGCGGTAAGACCAATGACACCGCCGACTAATCCGTGCGCGACGTACGTCGTATTCTTCGTGTATCCAACGCCGTGTTCTTTGAGACTATTCACCACATCATTAAGATGCGACGTAACAGAGAGAGAGAGAGAGAGAGGAAGAGAGAGAGAGAGAGACAGAGAAGAAGAAAAGCGTGAGCGATTTTTGAAGAAGTTCGTTAAAAGTAAGGTAGCTTTTTGAAGAAGGAATACATTCGATCAAAATTCCTTTAAAAAGGAACGGGAGTCAATTCACGAGCACGCGCTAAAATAGAAAATAAAAACGTACTATTTCGCCGGCCCCAGGAGAACGTTCGAGGCGTACGCCGCCCCCACGATCGTGTTGATTTTCAACACCGTGTTCAACGTGATGTTCATGCTTTGTTTTTCGTGCGTGTCTTTTTAAGAAAGAGAGGAGAGCGCTAATGACGAATTTGTTGTTGTGTCTCTCAATTCGTCGCGAATTATTTTTTTTTCGACCTTTTGGTTTGAGCATTGAGAGTGGATTTTTTCCGAGGCAAAAAGAAAGAAAATGAACGACAACGAATTATTATTATTTATTATTCCGTCAAAACGAAAACGACTTTAACAATTGTACCGTATATGGAGAAAAAAGCACTCCACTTTTCAAAGAGGCGATGAGAAGAAGTTCCTCCACACACAAACACACACACACATCGTTCGTTGACACCCACCAAAGAAATGACGAACGACGACGGCGCATCGTCGTCGTCGTCGTCGTCAAAAAAAGGAGACGAAGAGGAGACGAAGAAGAACACGACGACGTTCAAACCGCCGGAAGGTGCGAAAATCCAGCTCGAATTCGATAACAGCTACGCGAATTTCAAAGTGGAGAGAAAAGTGGACGAGATTGGAGACAAGAACTTCCCGGGGAGTCTGCACAACGTGGCCGAACTTTTCGGGAATTTACAAATGATACGACCACATTTGACGAATCTGCACGAGTGCGTCGAGCGGTTTAAACAAATACTGAAAGAAGGACCAGATGGGAAACAAACGAACGGCATGGGACAAGCCATCGTGTGTTTTAACTGTGGGTTTGTCGCGTTGCCAAAAGGGGGCGACGTGGGGATGGAGTGCGCGAACTGTGGGGAGAAAGAGCACACGAATAAGGTTGTATGTAAACAGGGAGACGGTTCCATCGTCCCATGGATTGAAAATAGAGTAGCGCCGATGACGAAAGAAGAGAAGAGGAAACAGATAGAGGCGAACGTGGCAATAGCGAAGAAGTTACAGAGTTTCGGTGATGGTGGCGGTGATATCGGGTAGATTTGTGTTAGCGTAAATACATGTAGTAATAAGAATTGAACATTTTAGCATCTCGTGCGTATAAGATCAACTATCTTTTAACCGCGTTCGTATCTTCGCCTTCTTTCGCTATCGCTACTACCACTACTATTGCTGCTCCTATTGCTACTTCTACTACTACCAAGTCTAGCAGTACCTCCTTGTTCTCCCCTCCTTCCTCTCCTTGGCATTCCTTCTCGTCGTCGCTGTCGTTGTTGCTCCTGTTCTCTGCGCTGTCTATTTTGCGGTCGTTTTGCTTTATCCTCGTTACCATCCGCGTGGTTTACGAACCAATCTGGCAAACTGTCTCCAGACTCCTTGAAAGCATCTCTTAGTTGCTTATAGATTGGCCCATTTCCAACCTCGTCCTCAAATCCAGCCACATATAGACTTGTCGATTTTCCTTTCTTCCCGGCTCGAGCGGTTCTTCCCAGTCGGTGGACGTATTCTTCAAAGTCTCGTTTATCCGTCGGTAAGTCAAAATTGATCACGTGCTCGACTAGAGGAATATCCAAGCCTCTCGAAGCAATGTCCGTGGTAACTAATAATGATATTTGTCCTTCTCGAAATGCTTCTAAAGCACGGAGTCTCGCGCCTTGCGTCAAATCGCCGTGAAGCACTTCAACTGTAATTTTTTTCGAATTCTTCGTTGAATCCGAATCCGAATCCGTTGACGACGACGAGGACGATAAACGCTCTTTGAGCCAATTTGCCGTTTTCACCTGTTTGCAAAATACCATCGTTTTTTCGTCGCTTTTGTTTCTACTCTCTATGAGCTCAAGAAGCAACGGAAATTTATATTCCTTCAATTCTTTACCATCGGTAGCGTTTGTTACGACTTCCACCAGTTTTTGTGTCACGCCGCGAGCTAACGCACCCACGTGTCCAACAGATATTCTCGCGCGATACGGCGACGGGCGCGTATATTTCGATGCTAATGTGAGCACTTTTTGTGAAAACGTGGCGGAAAATAAAAGCGTTTGTCGTCCATTTTCCTCCGTTGGAATCTTGCCTCGGTCGCCTAACAAATCTCTCAACTGCGGTTCAAATCCAAGATCAAGCATACGGTCGGCTTCGTCCAACACTAACATTCGAACTTCACGCAAGTCGACGTACTCGTCGTCGCAAAAGTCAAGCAAACGTCCTGGTGTACACACCAAAATTTCCGGTCCAAACGCAATGTGTTCGAGCTGTGGCTTACAATTCTCGCCTCCATGCGCGCATGCGACTCGCAGACCCGTATCGAAACACACTTTGCGCACGTCCAGATAAATTTGTCGCGCAAGTTCGCGAGTTGGTGCTAATATAACCACCGAAGGGTGACATGGCGTCGTTCTTAATTCTGTTGCACCATTATCTTCCACGTCCTCGTTCGATGTCGTAGTTGTTGAAGTCGTCACTGCGGCGTTCTCTATCTTCTCCGCTTTCCTCTTCAAAGCCGTTTCAACTGCTGGTATCGCAAAAGCGAGCGTTTTTCCACTCCCAGTGTGCGCGGAACACACCAAATCTAATCCATTCATCGCTAACGGTATCGCGTTTCTTTGTATCGGCGTCAAATTGGTGAGTTTCATTCTCTTCTCCACGTTGGTAACAACCGTTTTGTCATGCGCCGTTGAAGACGCTTCACTCAAGCGCCGTATGGTGGTTGTTGACGTGCTATTACTATTACTATTAGAATCAATATTGCTCTTATTTCCGTTCTCTTTCACTGCGTTTTCGTTGTTGTATTTTGCATTCATCAAGAGCGACTCTAAATCTACCTTTACCTCCACGTCGTCGTAAGTCGAAAACAAAGGTCGTTGTTCGTCCTCAACTGTTTCTCGTCGGAACAATTCGCTCTCTTCGTCTGGTAAACACCTCCCGTGACTTCTCGCGCCACCAACGCCTGTCCTCGCCGAGTCCACTTCCTTAAAAAAGAACGCCTTTTCCTCTCGTTTTCTCAGTTCGATTTTCTCTCTCTGTTTTCCCGTCAACTCTCCCGGCGGTTGCGAAGACGTGTTCTTGTTCTCTCGCCGTCGGCGTCGGTATCCATTCCATTCCGCCGAAAAAACTGAATGATGCACACAAAGCGACGATGATGATGATGATGATGATGATGTCGACCGGTATCGAGAAGAACGCAACGGCGACAAAGACGGCACAAAGGCCTGCTGCTGCAGCGCGCCGCCGCCGCCACCACCACCACGCATCCTCCTCCTCCTCCTCCTCCTCCTCGTCGTCGTCCGCAAGCGGGAAAAAAGAAAGGTAGTGTTGTTGTCGTTGTTGTTGTTATATTGTTGTTGTTGTTGTTGTGGAGAGGGACACTACTATGTACGTACTCCCAATGTGTCAAAAATGTGGTACGAATGCTTCTACAATGTACACAAAAATTCTTCTTTTTCTCCTATTATTATGGCGACTCGTCGCAGGAGTAAAAGCTTGAATCGCGAGTGAGTGAGTCGTTCCAGCAAGGTATCGGTGTCTCGTGTGGTGGAGTTTACCAC
>MDTG01308196.1_pt1 | contig 15939 bp, 12 predicted proteins | sample 811421 | NCBI WGS metagenome assembly MDTG01 (sample SAMN05326645, study PRJNA326480) | marine metagenome | isolation source: seawater | place: Pacific Ocean: South East | collected 2011 | reverse complement strand
TAAATATAAAATACAAAAAAATGAACAGAAGAAAATTACTCAAATCATTTGCATCACTTCCCTTTATTGGAAGCGTATTAAATTCTGATTTTGTCTATTCAAAACATAATATAGGATCTAATTTAAGTTCTACTCAAAAAGATCTGTATAAAGATCTTGGGGTTAGAACTTTTATTAATTGCGCGGGCACCTATACTGCCCTGACAGGCTCATTAATGCCCAAAGAGGTTACAGATGCAATTACATTTGGAACTAGTCAGTATGTTGAGTTAGATGAATTACAAGATAGAGTTGGAGAGAGAATTGCCGAACTCTTAGGTTGTGAATATGCAACTGTTTCTTCTGGATGTTTTGGAGCAATGAGCATAGCTACTGCGGGAGTTATGTGTGGAATGGACAATGATAAGGTTACTCAACTTCCTAATTCTAAAGGAATGAAAAATGAGGTAATACTCCAAGATTCACACTTTATGGGATATTGTCAAGCTATTACAAATGTTGGTGCGAAACTCATCAAAATTAAGTCTTCAAAAGAATTAGAAAAATCAATTAATAGTAAAACAGCTATGTTATGGTTTTTAAATTCAGGTAATGATAAAGGTGCAATTAAGTGGCAAGAATTTGTTGACTTAGGAAAGAAATATAATATACCAACATTCATTGATTGTGCGGCTGATGTTCCTCCTGTTGAAAATTTATTTAAGTTCACAAAAATGGGTTTTGACCTTGTTGCTTTTTCGGGTGGTAAAGGCATAAGAGGTCCCCAAAGCGCTGGACTTTTATTGGGAAAAAGAAAATTAATAGAAGCTGCCCGACTTCATACCCCACCAAGAGGAGTTACAATTGGTAGGGGGATGAAAGTTAATAAAGAGGAAGTTCTCGGAATGCTTACTGCACTTGAAATCTATCTTAAAAAAGACCATGAGAAAGAATGGAAAATGTGGGAGGGTCAGATAAAAATGATTAGTGATTCTGCCAAATCAGTAGATGGTGTTCAATCAGAAATATTTGTGCCCAAATATGCTAATCATGTTCCAAGTCTAAGAGTTTATTGGGACACTAAAAAAATTAAAATTTCTCCAAATCAATTTAGGCATGAATTGAGAGTCGGTCATCCTTCAATTGAAACAACTGGTGATAAAGAATCTTTAGGTATAACAACTTGGATGATGGAGCCAGGTCAGGAGAGGACAGTAGCGAGAAGGATAAGAGAAATTTTGCAATCAGCAACCATTGGCTATGAAGGATCTAAAAACGTAGATAGTGATTGGATGGGTTATATGAAAAAAGATAAAGCTTAAAGAAATATGTTTAAATTGAAAAATCTAAACTTGTTCTTAATATTTTTCTGGATTTCGTTTTGTGATGCTCAAATTTACGACCTAATCATAAAAAATGGACATGTAATTGATCCAAAAAACAATATAGATTCAAAACTTGATATTGGAATTGCTGATGGTATAATCAAAAAAGTTTCAAATCATATTCCCTCTGAAAACTCAAAAAAAACAATTAATGCACAGGATATGTATGTAGTTCCTGGTTTGATTGACATTCACACACATGTTTTTGTAGGCGGAACTCCAGATGTTTTTGCTAACGGAAGAAATAGCGTGGCTGCTGACAATTTTAGTTTTAGATCTGGGATAACAACTATGGTTGATGCTGGAACATCAGGATGGAGAAATTTTCCAACTTTTAAAAAAAATGTTATTGATAAATCTGAAACAAGAATTCTGGTTTTTTTGAATATTGCTGGAAATGGAATGAGTGGAAATCCTATTTTGACTGGACTTGTTGATGAAGAATACTTAAAAAATATAACTTCTGAAAAAAAGTACAATCAACAGGATATGGTAGACATGGATGCCAAAAAAACTGCTTCAGTAATAAAAGAAAATAATGATGTAATTATAGGGGTTAAAATAGGCCATTATGAAGGGAAAGAAATAACTCCATTCGAGAGAGCAATTGAGGCAGCTAAAATTGCCAATGTTCCTGTTATTGTTGAATGTCATCTCCCCGAATTATCACTTGAAAATCAATTAAATATGATGAGACCGGGTGATATTTTATCTCACACATATGAAAACGTTGATGAAAGAGAAACAGTTATTGATGAAGATGGTAAAGTAAGAGACTATGTAATTAAGGCAAAAAAAAGAGGTGTACTTTTCGATGTTAGTCATGGGGGATATGGTTTTTGGTTCAATCAGGCACTACCCGCATTAAAAAAAGGATTTAAACCTGATACATTTGGTTCAGATTTACATAAATTCAGTATGAATAAAGGAATGAAGAGTATGCTAAATATAATGTCTAAATATCTAAATATGGGAATGAGCATGAATGATGTAATACTTAGGTCGACATGGAATCCTGCTAAATTTATTAAAAGGACAGACTTAGGTTCACTTAGTGTTGGAAATGATGCAGACATTTCTGTACTTAGTTTACTCAATGGTAATTTTGGTTTTGTGGACGCTGCAGGCTACAAGATCATGGGGGAAAAAAAACTTCAGGCTGAATTAACCCTCAAAGAAGGTCTTATTCAATGGGATCTCAATGGCTTAGGCGCAAAAAAAAATATTGGTTTTTAAAAACCTTCGTTTAAAAGGCTTTGGAGTACTTTTTATCATAGCTGGAGTTGCAATTACAGTGATTGTTTATGAATTTATTTTACCGCTTAAAACTTAACGTATCCTTTTTAAAATAAATTCAATTGGGTTCTTATATGCAGTAGTTCTTTTCAAAACAATAGACTCTTAGAGAGCAATGAGAAATTACTTTTTTCTTTTTATTTTGTTGTGCAAAATATTAATCTTTCTTTAATGATTATCCTCAAAAAAAAACACATTGCCTTTTTGATATTATGCTTCATATCAATTTACAGTTCAATGTTTTCACAAAGTACAATTTCTGAACAACCCAATTTCATAATAATCTATTGTGATAATTTGGGATATGGAGATATCCAACCATTCGGGTCCAAGCTAAACCGAACACCCAACTTAAATCGAATGGAGGCAGAAGGCCGTAAATTCGAACAGTTCTATGTAACTGCAGGGGTCTGCACTCCTTCAAGGGCCTCTCTAATTACGGGTTGCTATGCCCAACGGGTTGGCATGCACAAAAACGATAGAGACGGGCTCGTTTTAAGGCCGATCTCCCCTTATGGACTTAATCCGAATGAAATTACTATTGCCGAAGTTTTAAAATCCGCTGGATATAAAACTGGGATTGTAGGTAAATGGCATCTAGGAGACCAGGGACCTTTTCTTCCTACCGAACAGGGCTTCGATTATTTTTATGGTATTCCCTATAGTGATGATATGACACAGGCAGTGGGCGATTCATTGGGTAAAGAATTCGATGGACATTTATGGCCACCGTTACCATTAATGCTAAATAAAAAAGTGATAAAATCAGGAGTAGACAGAAATCTTCTAACCCAAGAGTACACCAAAAAAGCTTTGGACTTTATTACTGAATCTAAAGACCAACCTTTCTTTCTATACTTATCACAGGCCATGCCTGGCAGTACCTCAAAACCCTTTGCCAGTGAGGCCTTTCGGGGGAAAAGTAAAAGCGGTCCATGGGGCGATAGTGTAGAGGAGTTGGATTGGTCCACAGGAAAGATTATGAAAAAGTTAAAAGAATTGGGCATTGCAAAAAACACCCTATTAATCTTTACCTCAGATAATGGATCTCCTATGGGAGAAGACATGAATGGCCTTGACAGAGGCACAAATAAGCCTTTGCACGGTAGAGGTTATACAACTTCAGAGGGTGGGTTTCGTGTGCCCACTCTAATGTGGTGGCCTGGGACAGTCCGCGCTAATACAGTATGCCGAGAACTGGCAAGTACGATGGACTTGTTACCTACTTTTGCCGCTATGGCAGGAGTAGAAATACCAAAAGTCAAACACATTGATGGCCATAATATAGAGTCGCTTATTTTTGGAAAAAAATTTACTAAATCTCCATATAAAGTATTTTATTATTATGAGCAAGATCAATTGCAAGCTTTACGTTGTGGACCATGGAAACTATTTGTTCCCTTGAAAACCTTCCGAAGCCATCCACATTTTAAGGAGGGTGAAGGTAAACAACCACTATTATTTAATGTAATTGAAGACATAGCCTCTATGCACAATCTAGCGAACTCCAATCCAGAGATAGTCAAAGATATGATGTATTTGGCTGAAGAAGGAAGGGAAAATTTGGGAGATTACAACAAAAAAGGAAAAGGCCAAAGGTCCCCAGGCTTAATAGCAAATCCAGTTCCCATGATAATGAAATAAGAAAATTTTATGAGCATTCAAATCAAAAAGCTCAAATTTTATTTAGTATATTTTTTATTATCCCAATCTTGTTTAAAAGATAAAGAATGCATAATAATTTAAAGAAAAGTTGAAGATGATGGAAGATGTTTTTTCTATTGGGTAAATTTGAGCACAACTAATCTTGATAATGAAACTCCACCAGCCAAAACAGGAGAAGTTTCCAGATCTAATTTTAAATCATTTGCTGAAGCCTACCTATATTCCCCAAATTAAATATTCAACTAGCCTTTATTCTATTTCAGCCCTCCTTAAAGGAGGGTTTTTTTTGTAGCTTTAAAATATTAAAAAACTAAAAATAATTTTTAACCATTATTAAAGTTGTAAAAATGAAAAAGGAAATTCTTTATTTATTTTTTGTTCTTTTTTTAATAAAATTAGATGCTCAGAATAAATTACAATTACAAAAAATCCATTCAGAAAATAAGCCGTGGACTTATGAAAGGGTAAATGATCATAAAAACAAATTTAATTTTGTAGTTGTTACTGATAGAACTGGAGGGGAAAGAAAAGGGGTTTGGCAAAAAGGAATAGAAAAAATCAATCTAATGCAACCAGCTTTTGTTGTTAGTGTTGGAGATTTAATTAATGGTAACACTGAAGATCTTAAAATAATTGACGCTGAGTGGCAAGAATTTAATTCGTTTGTAAAAAAACTTGAAATGCCATTTTTTTATGTTGCGGGAAACCATGACTACACTAATGAAGTAATGGAAAATGAGTGGTTTAAAAGATTCGGGACAGACTACTATCATTTTTTATATAAAAATGTATTATTTATTTGTCTAAATTCAGAACATGGCCATACAGCTTTGAAAAACCCTGATTTGGGAGTTGAACAAGTTAAATTTGTTGAAAAAATTCTTAGAAAAAATAAAAATGTTGATTGGACAATGATATTCATGCACCAACCTCTTTGGCTGAGAAAAAGTGGAAAAAATTGGTTGAAAGTTGAAAATCTTCTTAGAGGAAGAAAACACAGTGTTTTCACTGGCCATCATCACAATTATAAATTATATGAAAGAAATAAAAACGATTATTTTGTTTTAGCAACAATGGGAGGCGGGAGTAAATTAAGAGGTAATGAATATGGTGAATTCGATCATTTTATGTTCATTACAATGACTGAAAATGGACCTTATTTTTCAAATCTAATGCTTAATGGAATAGAAGGCAAAAATATAAGAAAAGAAAATAAATAAAAATTTGGATTCCTTAACAGGATTTTTTTTTGTTTATTGGTAGGGTATTCTAATTTTCAATCGGTTTATAATAAAGAAATGTTTAGTTAATAATTGTTTGGTTTAAACCCTCACTATACTAATGTATGGTGGGGTTTTTTCCTATTCTCTTTATCTAAAATTTAAGCTTTTAATTTTTTCATTCTTTCTAGGCAAATTATATTTTAATATAAATTTTCTTTTTATGCATAAACCATAGTATCGACCAGTAAAAGAGCATTATAAATATCGAATAGAGAAGGGAACCATTCATGTTCCCTAGGAGGGGTGCAAAAACATGACTAAACATCCAGCTTTTAAGCGAAACCAAACTTCCTTGAACGGGAACTTTTATAAGACCTGAAATAATACTTGCCCAAAGCTCTGCAAAAACATATGCAAACAAAGGATTAACTCCAAATGCCAAAAAAGGGGTGAAGTATTTTGTTTTTTTATGCACATCAATTATCCAGATAAGAAATGCCAATGCAATAAGTGCCCAGCCATTTGTGTACAAGACATACGAGCTTGTCCATAAGGTTTTATTTATGGGAAAAACATAATCCCATACTTGAGCAAGTAAAACAGCCGGTATACCAAAAAGGAACATTTTTAAAACTAGCTCCTTCCTGTCATTAACTTTATAAATAATCATACCAAGTAGATATCCCCAGAGAACATGTACAATTGCAGGAATTGAAGCAAAGAGCCCTGCAGTATCAACCGGATAGCCCTGACGTAAATGATTTTTACCCAGAAGTGCAATATCAATTTTTCCAACAATAGTGTTTTCTGCAATGTAGGGCTCTGCGCCTCCAGCCGACCAAAGTACTATCCAGTATACAATAAGAATACCTATTGATGTAATTAACAGTGGCTTGGGCTTTAGTGCTAAACAAAGAATGGCTCCAATGCAATAGCATAATGCAATTCGTTGCAACACACCCGAGATGCGAAGCATGGAAAGGTTTATCTCCCCTGAACTTATCCATTGTTTGCAAAAATTGAGAGCCAACCCTATTAGAAAAATAATAACAGTACGGCTAATTATTTTTGTTATTAAGTCTAAAGAAAGTTTTTGCCCATGCTTTTGAAAAGCAAACCAACAAGCAACACCGACAATGACCAAGAAAAAAGGAAAAATCAAATCGGTTAAGGTACACCCGTTCCATTGGGCATGGCGCATTTGGTCATATTTAAAATTCCAGCTACCCGGCTGATTTACCATAATCATTGAGGCAATGGTAATTCCACGAAATGCATCAAGTGTTATTAATCTTTCTGTTTTTTTCATCTACTTTTTTTCTTTAAACCTCTAAATTAATCTCTAAAAAATAACAACAAAGATTAATGATACCCAAATAGGGGTTTCTGAGCTATTACTCAATTTTTTTAATAGAGTAAATAGCTTATAAACAATCATTTTTTATAGTAGCAATGGGTTTATGGGTTTTTAACCATTGTTGTCCTGTTCTGTCTAAGAAAAAATTCATCCATAAATAAAACAACTTATTTCCCTTATCAACGGTAACCCAATGACTGGATCCAATGGGAATATGCAGTAGGGAGTAGGGACCCAACTCAATCGATTTACCATCCGCATAGACTCTGATATAATTGTCGCTCAATCCCAAAAATAATTGATCCAACATAGGATGTTTGTGTGCTCTAACCTCATCTGGACCCAAGGCTTCAACAGTGCCTAAAGCCATTCGGGGAATAATGCCCTCTGGCAATACTGTACGGCTTATGGTCCTAGGGCTCTTAATCTTTTCCGTATAAGGTTCACAATCAGAAAACTTAGCGAAAAAGAGATCCGGTTGATTTTCCTTAGGGTAGGTGCTAAAATCATTGAGATCATCTTGGGTATATTTTTTGGTCAAAGCCACATAATGAAGGGTATTTCCCTCTTCCACATTTATTTTAATATTTTTAAATGAAAGAGGAATCGCAACGCTTTCGGGGACAATTTGAAAAGACAAATTATCTCCCACGAGTTCTGCATTTCCTTTTATAAATAAAAACATGTTCATGTGTCCCTCTAAAAGGGAGATTTTTTGCTGGGTTGGACCAACAAAGGCAAGATGTTGAATTTTCGTATCTTCAATTTCACCAATTAACAAATCTTCACTAAATGAATTAGCACCATCCTCTAATTGCATTTCCAAATTCTGAAAAATAATTTTAGATGTAAAGTGTTTTTTCATTGTTTCCTAAAGTCATTTTTTTTTGTACTAAGTATGATAAAGAATTATCAAAATAAGTAACATTCCAAACTTCTTTATACAAGATAAAAAACTTATTGATTAATTAAACACTTAATTTAAACAGTACATTGAGTATAAGCAATTGATAACAGACAGACCGTTTGAGGTTTAGTTCCTTCAAAATTGGTTGACCGAAATTATCTAATAAGGGAAGAACAATTTTTTAAAATCCATTTTTTTATCTTTAGCACTACACCAAAAAGTAATTGAAAAAGTATGTATACTAGGTTATTAAATTATAAGTGCATTTTTGCTTTTTGTTCTTCGCTATTCCTATTTTCTAACCTGGTTTGGACACAAGATGCTTTAGAAAACCGTCCCAACATACTCTTTTTTATAACTGATGACCAAAGCTGGATTCATACTTCTTTTGCAGGGGAAGTCGCTATTAAAACCCCTGGTTTCGACAAAATTGCTAGTGAAGGAATTTATTTTGAAAATGCTTTTTGTGCGGCACCATCTTGTTCCCCATCCCGGGGTGCGATAATAACCGGACAAGAAATTTGGCGACTTGGCGAAGCAGCCCAACTTTTTAGTGCGGTCCCAAGAGAATTGTCGCAATTGAGCTTTCCACTTCTACTTGAGGACAATGGCTATCATGTCGGATATACTCAAAAGGGCTGGGCTCCGAACGACTTTCGTATTTATGGGTGGGAAAAATATCCATTGGGGCAATCTTATATTGAACACCAAATTGAACCTCTAACCGAGTGTATTGTCAAAAACGATTATTTTCGAAATTTTGAGGATTTTTTGGATGCCAAAGAAGATGATGAACCCTTTTTCTTTTGGTGTGGTACTTCTGAACCTCACAGAGCCTTTGAAAAAGGTTCAGGTATGGTCTATTCAATTGATCCCCATAAAATAAGTGTTCCTGGATTTCTTCCCGATGTATTAGATGTTAGAAGTGATATTGCTGACTATTTGTTGGAAATAAAATGGACCGACCAACATCTAGAAAAAATAATAGACCTTCTTGAGAAGCGTGGGCAACTCTATAATACAATGATCATTGTTACAAGTGATAATGGTATGGCATTTCCTGGCGCAAAGGCTACTCTTTATGAATATGGTATACATATTCCTTTAGCGATTCGTTGGGGTAGAGGTATAAAATCGGCAGGAAGATTATCTGATGTTATGGTCAGTCTAACAGATTTGGCGCCAACGATCTTGGAACTAGCCGAACTAACAATTCCTGATTCCATGACCGGTAAAAGTTTAAAGGACATATTCTTTGGATTGGAAACAAAAGATAGGTCATACGTGTTCTCTGGAAAGGAAAGGCATACAGTCTGCCGAGAAGGTGATCTACCTTATCCTCAACGAGCAGTTCGTGATCATCGTTTTCTCTATATTCGAAATCTCGAACCTGACCGATGGCCTGCCGGTTCCCCAACGATGAAATCTTCTCATGGATGGGAATATGGAGATATTGATATGTCGCCTTCATTGACCTACTTGAAGGAAAACAAAAACAAGCCTGCAGTCGAAAATTTTTTCGTTTTTGCCACGGGTAAGAGACGTCCTGAAGAACTATTTGATATAGTCAATGATCCAGCCTGCCAACGTAACCTTATTGATGACAAAAGCTTTGAGCTAGATAAAGTTAGATTATCGAAAGTTTTGAGTGCCTATCTTTTTAAAACCGAAGACCCCAGAGCAATGAATGGAAAATCAGCATGGGACGATTATCCCTATTATTTTAAAAACCCGAATGGAATTATTCCCTATCATACCTTTAGAAATGAATAAAAACTTAGCGCTATCCTTTTTAATTTTCTTTATTTCTTTTCGATTTTACGCCCAGTTTGGTACAATTGGTTATGATTTTAAAGATCCTTTTGTCGATTTCTATGGTCTGAAATTTGCGGTACGTCTATCTACAGAAAACAATATTTATTGTCCCAATCCAAAACAATTGACTATTGAAAAACTTTCCGAAAACGAGATTATTTTGCGAAGCAATTCGCTTTCCGCTGCAGGTGGACAATTGATTTCGGAAGGAATAATCGAGCTAAAGCTTTTGAAGGGAGCCAATCATAGAATCTCTATTTCAGCCCAAGCAACACATCCTTCAGAATTAGGGAAAAGTATCTTGGTACTTGTGAAGGGTATTGAGGTACGATCTATGGTTTCTGAGCAACCCCAAGCCAAAGGAGTGCAAGTTTTTAAGAATAAGAAGGGAATTCGTGTCAGCTATCCTTCTCGCGCTGCCACCATGCCTTTAATTTTTTTAACGACTTCCGACACCAATGAAGAGTGGTATATACTCTCAAAAGATCGCAAAATCAGGCGAAAAGGCTTTGCCTGCTCCTACGATCATCTGAGTAGTGAGCCTGTAGTAATTCTAAGCCATGATGCCGATATGCGAAAAATTTCCACCAAAATCAAAGCACCTGAATGGGTTTTGGGAAAAGATCGACCAAGAATCGAGATTGTCAAAGAACGGTGCGCTGATTTGGAAGAACATTTCGACCTTATACCATATAGTGGTAAAGAAAAAGTCCGTAAAGAATGGATCAACAATTTGAAACTAGTTACTTTTTTACATGGGGTGCATTGGACGGGACATATTTTCAATACTTATGATCAGATGTGTGAACAATTGGAATGGATTACTGAAACGGTTAGTGGGAAACAGATATTGGCGTTTTTACCCGCCTGGGATGGTCGTTACTACTTAAATTACCCTGAACACGAACCTGATAAGCGTATGGGTGGAAGTGAAGGACTCAAACGATTTGTTAAAAAAGCACACCAATTAGGGGTCAAAGTTGTACTGATGTTTGGAGGGCCGAATCTATCTACTTTTGAGTTTTTGAAAAAAAATAAAATGATGGATGCCGGGCTAAAAACGCCCTCTGGTCAAGTCGAACTTCAAAATTGGCTGGACTGGAATACTGACCTTCAGATTGAGACCATGGGATTGATCATGAACTTTGGTCATCCCAAATATCGAGATTATATGATTTCTAAAACGGCTGAACTTTTTGACACCTATGATATTGACGGCGTTTTTTTAGATGGCACCTTGCGATGGCAAAATAGCCCTGATTATTCCGCATACGAGGGTTTGGTTCAATATACCAAAGAAATCAGAAAACGTTATCCTAAAAAATTGGTCATGGGAGAGGATGGCTACGATGCAATTTATGGACTTTTTGATCTATTTCATACTTCTGGTGGGCCCCTGGGCCTTGAAAATTATTTGTTACGCTACACTCGTCAATTCTACTATTTGGCCTACCCTGCTGAAAATGGAAGTGCCGGTGTTCACGAGATTGGTTGGTCCAATTCTTCCCATACTATAAATAATGCAGATCCAAAATACACGATTCCCTCGATCTCTATTTTTCATGGCGATAAAGAAAAATATGATACCCAAATCAAGGCAAAACTCAGCGCATATAAAAATTGGGAATTGAAGCCGACTTCGTTAATGAAAAATTAATAGTTTTAAAATTTTCACCTTGTGACTACTAAAAAATATTGACATGAGATTAAATTATCTAAATAGACGTAAATTTTTAAAACACGGTTCATTGTTTTCTCTTGGACTTGTTCCATCAATATCATGCAATTTTTTTAAAAAAAATGATACTAGTATAGATGTTTTTTCAAAGATTGATAAAGCACTCTCAAAGCCAGTTATTGATAAATCCAAGATTAAGGAATCAATCATTATTAAGTCCTTAGAATTAAAGAGGTTCAAAAATAATTTCATTTGTGAAGTGATTTCAACAAGAGGACAGAGAGGAATTTCCATTGGAAATAGTGATAAGCTTCAATCAATTTGGCCAATATTTTATAGTCGGTTACAGCCCTTCTTAATTGGAAAAGATGTTCGGAATCTAGAAGATATTTTAGAATCAATTTATGTATATAAGAGTAATTACAAGTTTCAAAACCTGGCTTTATGGGTCCCATGGGCTACAATAGAATTTGCAATAATGGATTTGATTGGCAAAGTAGAGAATAAATCAATTGGCAAATTAATTGGGCATTTACATAACCCAAAAATATCAGTTTACCGAGCCAATAATTTTAGAGGGAAGTCAGCCGAGGAATCAATAGAATTAATTAAGGAAAATGTTTTTAGTTCACAAGCAAAAGCCTTAAAATTTAAGATTGGTGGGAGAATGAGTAAAAACAAAGATTATCCTAGAGGAAGGACTGAAAAACTAATACCTCTAGTAAGAAAAACATTTGGAGATGACATGAAAATTTATGCTGATTCTAATGGTTCATATAATGTTGAAGAAGCCATCAGGATAGGGAAATTATTAGAGGAATACAATTATGATTTTTATGAAGAACCTGTTCCATTTGATTGGTATGAGGAGACAAATGAGGTTTCAAAAAAGTTATCAATTTCAATTGCTGGAGGTGAACAGGAGGCTAGTATGAGAAACTTTAGATGGTTAATAGGGAATAGGGCTCTGGATATTGTTCAACCTGACATGTTTTATTTTGGAGGAATTATTCGTTCAATTAGAGTTGCTAGGATGGCTGAGGTTTTAGATATACCCTGTGTGCCCCATATTTCTGGTAACGGCTTAGGGTATTTGTATATGATGCATTTTGTTTCTGCAATTCCAAATGCAGGTCCATTTCATGAGTTTAAAGGGTTTAACGATCAAATCCCTTTTGAATGTAATACTTCGGAGTTAAAAAGTAATAATGGGATTGTAGAAGTTCCTACTGGACCAGGTTTAGGAATTAAAATTGATCCTGACTTTATTAAAAAACATAAGTCTCTGTTTTCTAATTATTAAAGTGAGTTACAAGAATGATTTAATTAATTATGTATTTTTACCTCTCAATCATCTTTTGGGTTGATAGGTGTGTTCTTAAAATTTAAGCTCTCAACTTTCCCATTCTTTTTAAAAAAACTGTATCACTTTTAAGAAGATACTCCCTTTTTTAAATTAAGTTGGTTTTAACTATAAAATTTCATGAACTTATTTTTAGATATATAAGGAATAATAAAAATGAGAAGAAGTTTTTCTATAAATGAGTTAAAAATTAGAGGACTATTGAAGGAACTATTTCTTTATATTTTAACTTTTCTATATATCTTAATTGGCATAAAACATTTTACAAATCTCGATTTTTTTTTGGCAATAGTACCCCCATATTTTCCATTCCATCATTTTATGGTATATTCTACAGGAGTCCTTGAAATAGTTTTTGGATTGATGATGATTTTTAGGAAAACACGATTTTACGGTTGCTGGGGGATTTTTTTTCTTTTAATTGCTGTCTTTCCCGCAAATATTTATTTGTACATGTCTGAATTACCCCGAACCTTTTTATCAGTGACTAAACATGACGCTTTAATTAGACTTCCCTATCAGTTACCACTTTTATTATTTGCCTATTGGCATTCAAAAGAAAAAACTTCGAAAATTTTAGATTTTTTTAGCATTATAATTTTCCCTCCTACAATTTATTACTTTTTAACACTATAATTTTTAGCCTTTTCCACATTTTATATTTTGTACAATCAAGATATTTTAAAAAAAAAGATAATCTTTGAAACAGCTATTTAACTTTTAAATCAATAACAACATTAAATAGACAAATTAATAATGGAAATTAATAGACGAAACTTTTTAACACAATCCACTTTTGCAGCAAGTCTACCTCTTATTGGTTTTGCACCTAAAGTATCGAGTATAAATTCTAGATTATTCTCAAAAATTAATTTTGGAGATATCATTTTATTTCAGGGTGATTCAATTACAGATGCTGGAAGAGAAAAGGAAAGGGAGTTACCCAATAACTCCCTTTCTTTAGGAACAGGGTATTCATTTCTTGTCGCTGCTAACTTACTCAAAGCACTGCCTAAACACAACCTATCCATTTATAACCGAGGCATAAGTGGTAATAAAGTTTACCAACTTGCCGAGCGATGGGAAAAAGACGCCCTAGAATTAAAACCTAACTGGATTAGTATTATGATTGGTGTAAATGATTATTGGCACAAAAAAAATGGATATCAAGGAACTGTTAAAATTTATGAAAACGACCTAAGAAATCTCCTCCAGCAGACTCTTGAGACTCTTCCCAATGTTAAATTTATATTGTGTGAGCCTTTTGTACTCCCAGGAACAACCGCAGTCGATGAAAGTTGGGTAATGCCTTTTAGTGAATATCAAAGTGTGGCACAAAAACTAGCTGAAGAATTTAATGCAATTTGGGTCCCCTTTCAAGAAGAATTCAATCTAGCTTTAAAAGATGCCCCACCTACCTATTGGGCTCCAGATGGAGTCCACCCCTCCGTTGGAGGAAGTCAACTTATGGCTGACCTCTGGCTTCGAACATTAGAAAACTCATAATTGAAAAAAAATATAATAATCTTCTACGAATTTTCTTATTATCCATCAAATATTTAGTGTCGTATTTTTGAAGTATTAGTGATATCAGAATTTATATCTTGTAAAATAAAAATAATTTAATGTGAAAAAGCTAATTTTTATTTTTCTTGCCTTTCCTTTTCTTGTAAAAAGTCAAAATATAAACGTTAGTAGCTCTAGTGAGTTAATTAATGCTTATAAAAATGCTGTCCCAGGGAATGTTATTATTCTTGAACATGGCAAGTACGATGGAAAATTAGTTTTTGAGAAAAACAGTGGCAAAATAAATCTACCTATTACCATAAAAGCGACTTCACGCGGGAAAGTTGAAGTTCATTCCAAAATTCAAATAAAAGGAGATCACATAAACATTGAGGGTTTAACTTTTGTTGAAAATGGGAGTTTGGTTTTATTGGGTAAAGAAATTAGAGTGTCTCATTGTAAATGGGATAATTCTAAAAGTAAAAAATGGTTACAAATATTGGCAGGAAGTTCTTTGACTGAAATTGATCATAACACATTTCAAAATAAAAATTATAATTCAAAATATCCAAAAGGCTGTCAATTGCTTCAAATTGTCGTTTTAAACAAAAATGAAAGACATCATATTCATCACAATAAATTTAAAAACATTAAAGAAGGTAATGGTAATGGGTTTGAGACACTTCAATTGATTACCAACAAAAATCCATTTGATCCACCCCCAGGGGCTTGCAATACTTTAATTGAAGATAATTTTTTTGAAAGGGCAAATGGAGAGGCAGAAATAATATCAATTAAATCAAATGGCAATATTATAAGAAGAAATGTTTTTAAAAACTGCAAAGGCTCACTAGTCTTAAGGCACGGAGATAACAATAATGTATCAAGTAACTTCTTTTTTGGTTCAGATGAAAACAAAAGTGGAGGCATTCGTATTCAAGGGTCAGGCCACTTTATAAGTAATAATTTTTTTCAAAATCTTGGTACATTTGGAATTGGAATGATGGATGGTACAACTGATGATCTATATGTTAGAGTTTCTGACGTGCAAGTATTATACAATACTTTTGTGAATTGTTATAACACTTTTGAAATTGGAATCAACCATTCCAAACACCCAAATGGAAGTACTCCTATGAATTGTCTTGTTGAAGGAAATATTTTTTTCTTCGACAGCGCTCAGAATGATTCGTCTTTCATCAAATTTGTAAAGGACGATCAGCCTGTCGGATGGAGCTGGAAAAATAATATAAGTTTTGGAAAAATTAATCCTAAAATTTCTGGCATTAATAATTTGAATCCAAATTTTACTTATTCCAAAAATGGAATACTTTTACCTTCGAAAAAAACACCATCTTCTTTTAATCTTTATACAGACAAAAAATCATTAGTCAAAGAGGATATTTTTGGCAGGAAAAGAAAAAAGAAAAAAACTCTTGGAGCAATTCAATTTTATAGATCAAAGCAAAAAGAAAAAATTATAGAAGAAATTTTAGGCGCTAACCATTAATAATTTGATAGCTTGTTAATAATTGGTAAACAAAAACAGTCGACATTTCTTGATACTTTTCACACTAAAGGAAGTGATGATTTTTGTATTTAGCGATTTCTTTTATAAATTAGAAAAACTATAAATCAACTGGATGAAAAAAATAATACTTCTTTTCGTTCTTACTGTTTCATTTCATTTAAATGCTCAAATTGAAGATTTGGAATTTAAACTTTATGATACGAGTGAGGAATTAGTGCCTTTAAGAAAAAACTC
>MDTG01237282.1_pt1 | contig 15939 bp, 13 predicted proteins | sample 811421 | NCBI WGS metagenome assembly MDTG01 (sample SAMN05326645, study PRJNA326480) | marine metagenome | isolation source: seawater | place: Pacific Ocean: South East | collected 2011 | reverse complement strand
TGTAGTTATAGTTCCTGTTATTTTTCCACTATCTATAATTTTTTTATTTAGCTTCTTTATATATTCTTGAAAAGTTTTATCATTTATTTGACCAGGAATTCCAAAACTTTTTGACATATCATATAAACCAATAAAGAAAACATCTATATCTTGAGTTATAAAATCATCAATATTTTCAGCTATCTTTTTATTTTCTATATTAATTATCTTGAGAATATTTTTATTGGATTTTTCAGTTAAACTCTGTGCATTTTTAATAGAATAATTCCCAGCTCTAGTAAAAGGTGAAAATCCTCTATTTCCCTTTGGAGGATAACAACAATAATTCATTATTTTATTTACATCATCGATTGAATCAATGTTTGGAAACTGAATTCCGTGAGCTCCAATGTCTAAAGATCTAAGAGAGTCATTTTGATTTACACTGGGCACTCTTATAATTGGTGAAACATTTCTACTCTCCGAAGTTATTATCATTTCTTGGGCCGTTTCGAAAGATATTGGGCCGTGTTCCATATCAATTATAACGAAATCTAAATTAGATGAACATAAAATATCAGTAACTATTGGAGAAGGTATTGTACTCCACGTTCCAATTACAGATTGATTATTTTTTAATTTATTTAAAATAAAATTTTCTTTAATCATATATTGTAATTTACCAAGGAATTTTATTTTTAGAATATCCTTTATTTTTTAACCAATATTCTATAACAATTTCCTGCCATTTACTATCAATATCAAATCCAAAATCTGTTATTATAGCTTTTGACTTCTTCCCTTGCCATTTAAATGGTAATTTACCATCATTAATATCTGTTATACACCTTTTTTTCATTACCTGAATAGATAAATCACAAAAATAAACAGATCCATGAGAATCTCTTATTGATGAAACATTTTCCATACTATCTAATGAAACAAAAGGTTGAATTTCTAAATTTTCATCTAATTTCCTGGATCTAGCAGGTGAAAACATATCATATTTTGCTACCGAAAAGCAAGAGTCAAATTCAGTTTGTGAATTTAAAAAATTTATGGCTTCATTTAATAAATTAACATCAATTGCAGGATTATTACAGAATAATAATGACACTGAATCTATATCTTTTTCATCAATATCAGATCTAATAATATCATATGCATGAGTAATAACATCTTCAGTAAGTGAATCTGGTTGAGCTAAAGACTTTGGCCTATCAATATGTGTAGAATCATACTTTTCACCTATTTCAGCAATTAAGCTTGAATCAGTAGACACATAAGTTTTATCAATAATAGAATATTTTGCAGCAATAAATGCATACTCAGCAGCTGGTCTTCCTAAAATAGGTTTTACATTTTTTCCAGGAACACCAGTGCTTTTATCTTTACCTATTACTAATCCAATATTCATAATATATCATCATAATATTCATCAAAATTTGTATTTTGACCATATCCACTTGGATAAAAATAAGGCTTAATTTTATTATTATCTAATTTTAATAAATGGTCAATTGAATCATCAATAAAAATACCACTTTTATATTTTTTTTTATTTGATAATATATGATTGATAACATTTCCTTTATGTTTATGTTTCTTAAAACTTTTATTCCCAAAAACTCTATTTTTTTGAATTTTAATATTAAAAAATTCTAATAAAATAATAATAGAATTTTCATCCTTAGTTGAAACAACATAAAAATTATCCAAATTAATACTCTTTAATTTAATACCTAAAGAAGTTAGTTTATGTAATCCACACCAGTATTTTAAATTATTTTGTATTTGTTTTCGTTTTTTAAAAAATAATTTTTCAAAACTGAAATATATTTTTTTTTTCTTTATTCTGCTTAAATTAAAATGCTCTAAAATTTTTGATTCCGAATCAGGATACTTTAAAATAGAATTAATTAAGCAATAATATTCAAAAGGAGGACCTACCAATCCTCTTAACTTATAGAATAAAAATTTAATATTATCATTTATTATAATTTCATATTCTTCCATAAATGTTAATTTAGATATTAAATAACATTCATCAATAGAATCTACAACAACTCCATCAAAATCTAAAAAGACTATAGAGTCACTCATAATTATCTATGAAATAATTTTAGCTAAATCTAAAACTCTGGAACTATATCCCCACTCATTATCATACCAAACTATAACTTTTATGATTCCATTTTTCACATTTAACCATTGCATATCTATAATACAACTATGATTATTTTTTTTATAATCCAAAGATATTTTTGAATCATAATTTAATTCTACAAGAGGATTTGAAATAAATTCATTTTCAAATTCATCTACAAGCTGTTTTTTTGAAGGGATGTTTTTAGGTATTATGGTAATATCTGAACCAGAAACGATATCTGTAGGTACTCTATATGAAAAAGATAAAAGTTTATCTTTCAATTTAGAAAGGACTTTCTCAGTTGCGCTTACAGCTGTTGTTTTTTTTGGAATTAATGTATTGTTAGAAGCTCTTCCAAGAGAAAAATCTGTCCACATCTTACCTGGAGTAATTTGGGATTTTGATGGTCCATCGACTAAATTCTGATAAGATAACCATGGATGTACAGTTGTAACTGATCCGGATTGAATTTTATAACATGAGTCAATATATTTCAAAACATGGGAAATAGCATTAGCATCACAAATACTACTAGAAAATAATTTTTGATTTGGCTTAATTTCATCATCATTTATTCCAACAATAATTTCATTATCAACCAAATTTGAAGAGTGAGTGATAATACCTTTTTTAACGAATTTTTTATCTAAAATTTCTCTTAAACCTAAAACATTACTTTCAACTCCTGAGGAATCAATTATACAATCAACATCATATTTTTTCCAATCTATATCTAAAATACTAGATTCACTTAAATATAAAATTTTATTATCATTAATAATTATATGGTTTTTATCATGAGAAACTTTATCATCAGTATTTCCATATGTTGAGTCATATTTATATAAATAGGACATATTATGAACATTAGGATTAATATCATTAATTAATACTAATTCAAAATTGAAATTCTCAAGATTAATTTTAGTTAATGCTCTACCTATCCTCCCAAAACCATTAATTGCAATTCTTTTTTTTTTATTCATGGTTTAATTTTTTTACTTAATATAAAATCCTTGTATGAAGATAATGGATTAATTTTTTGATTACCATTATAAATTACCTCATTTAAAAAACTATCTACAGATGATTTACTATAGCTTTTAAAATTTTTATTTGTTTTTAATTTATGAAAAGAATTAATTAATTCATTTTCATTATTCACTTCCCAACATGCTTTCATATCTTGAAATATCATATGATTTTTGTCAAAATAATTTGGGTAGATTAAAATTTTATTTTGTAATAAAACCTCTATTAATATACTTGAAATTGTACAGATAATAACATCTGAACTTTTTATAAGAGACAATGATGAAAAATCACTACAATCAACACCAAAATTTAAAAGCTCTGAATTAAAAAATTTATTATTTCTTGTATGAGGTTTTATCAAAAGATTTACAAAATCGAGTTTACTAATCAATTCTAGAGATTTAAGAGTAATTTCTTTATTTCCTAGATAATGATAAGAATGCTCCATAAAAACAACATTAATTTTATTATTATCTATAAAAGGTATTGATTCTTCTTTATAAATATCATCATATATTTTTTTCCATTGTTTTGAAAATCTTGGTGAACCTAGTGAAGTTATTTTATTTTTATTAATTCCATTATTAATTTTTCTTTTCATCTCATTTTTAGTTGTTACCACTAAGTGATCAAAAAAATCAAAATTTTTCTTATCATTAGTTGTTCCTAATTCAACCTCTTTATAAGTACCCAGATTATTTGTCCATAATGGAATTCCATGAGGTAATGCAACTAAAGGAATATTTTTAATTTTAGCCACTTTATTTATGAAATGAGTATTGTGTTGATATTCTTTAACCCAATCCATAACAATTATCTGAGGTGATATTTTAGAAATTACATCATAATTAAACTTATAATTAAAAACTGAATTTATTAATTTATTATAAAATGATTGAGAGGTGAATTTTTTAAGAAGTACATTCAATATTTTTAGAAATTTTAATATTGATATTTTAATAAAAATATCATTTTTATTGATATTAGATACATTTGATATTAAATAATAAAATATTTTATTTAGAAAAGAACCATTGTTAATATTATTAAAATAATCAATTTTGACATCAAAATTTGATTTTAAATAATTCAATCTTTTATCATAATGTATCTTTAAATGAGGGTTTATAGATAAAACCGTACATTTTTGTTTTGATTTTAAAAGCTCATGTATTACTGGAGTCAAATGATCAATATCATTATATCTTCTTATAAGGAATAATATCATAAATAAGTTACTTTATAAGATTTGTCAATTAATATATAAAAATGTTACTAAAGTTTTTTTTAAAACTTCTGCCTAGTAAATTTTGAAATTGAGGATTTAATTTTTTTAAATTCATTTTCAGAACTACAATGTAATAACATATTTTTCAGTTTAGGTTTATAAGAAAATTGATCAAGTCCAGTATTAATTATAATTGATTTACCTAAATCTATACTTTCATTATTTTTTTTAGGATCCATTAAAATTATAATTCCATTTGATTTTAAATTTTTCATAGCATAATTAAAGCATTTAGTTTTAAACAAGCCATTAATAATTATTATATCAAAAGTTTTATTAAAATTATCAATTTGTCTCAAGTATCTATCTTCAATATCTTTATCTATGTTTTGTGAATTCGAATTTTTTTTCTCTAAATCAAATAAATGAACATTAATATTTACATTTTTAGAATGATTATATTTTGATTTTAATTTATTATATCTTTTTAAATTAAATTCAACTATATCTAATTCAAAATCATTTTTATTTTCATTAAGAAAACTATTATTATAAATAACTGAAGAATTAGAGTCATAAACTAAAATTCTTTTTCCCTTATTTGAAATATTAAGAATTAATTTAAATATCTGTTCTTCAATTAAGGTAAGGTTTGGTTTATTTTCTAATGATTTTCTTAATAAGCTTTTTGCTATCCTATTACAATTTAATATGTTATAAAGTTTATAAGGAAAAATTAAGGGTCTCCAAGGTCTTTTCCAGAATTTTTTAAAATTAAAAACACTTAAAACAAACCATAATTTATATTGAAATGTCATCCAACCTGGAAAATGTTTATTATGAATATAAAGTGCTGCAACTAATTTATTATGATTTTTTGGTTTTTTTCTAAGTCCTCCTGATGCTCTTAAATGTTGTGCAAAGGGTTTTTCACTAAAATACATTTTTGCTCCAGATTTAAATAATCTATATCCAATTTCAAAATCATTCATTCTTGGTAGAAATGTATCAAAAAGTCCAGACTTTAATAATATACTTTTCTTAATGAAAACATTAGTTGAGGATAGACCTAACATCATTCCATTCCAATTCCAATTAGGTGCAGATAAAAAATATCTAACAGGATCCATACTTTGAATATCCCAAGGATAAGTCTTAGGGATTTTTGGTTTAAGAGAAGTAGCGCCATTTACAACATCTACATTTTCATTTATCATTATATTTTTATGAGATTCTATAAAATTATCCTCAAATAAAATATCGTCATCAATAATAAGTAATGCTTCATTTTTTGCTATCATAATTCCATGATTTCTAGCACCAGTCATTGATGGTTCAATATCTGTAATTATTTTTAATGGTAATTTTTTTTTAAAATCTTTATAAAAATCTTTAGGAACACTTGATTTAGGGGTTTGATCAATAATAATAATCTCATCTGGTTGATAGGTTTGAGTTGTCATTCCTAATAAAACATCCTTAACTGAATCATGTCTATAATATGTTGAGATAATTACACTAATTTTCATAATATTAATATTTATAATTTTTAATTTTTTCAACAAGTTCATTTGCTGCGTCAACACAAGTGTCTATTTTACCTGAAAATAGACTAAATATTTTATTACCTTCAAACCTTACCAAGGTAGGTCTAGCATCATCATAATCCCTTCCTTTTAAAACTGTTCTAACAGTAAACATAGATCCTATATGTTTTAATTTATCAAAGCCATTAAAATATTCATTCCCATGTTTAATAAATTTATTTATTTTAGTTATTTCAGGGTTTTTAATAATACCACGATTTAAATAACTTTTTAATTTTTTACTAATTATAGGCTTTTTTCCAATATTTGTTTCATGTATAGCGTGAACAACATTTCCTAAAACATGATACTGACCATTATTACCATAAGGATCTAAACACATAAATGGGCCATCCATTATAACTATACTTTTATTTCGATATCTTGACGGTAATTTAACAACAGGTTTTTCAACAACTTCAAATTGATATTCTTTTTTATCTTCAATTAAATCATTTAAACTTGAATATGTAGCAATAACAATTACATCAAAATTTTTAAAATCTTTTTTACTACTCCTTTTATTTAATTTAACATCAATACCACTTGAAAATAATTTATCAACAACTAAATTATATAAAGATGAATTATCAAATAATTCCTCCTCAACTTTTACTGTAAAATCAACATTTTTAATTTCTTCAATTTTTTTTTCTTTGAATTCCAAATTTACACTATTCATAAAATCTATAAATTGATTTGGTTTAGTTAAAGAATTATTTGAAGATATTGAATAATAATGATCGTTATTATTTTTTATTACACATTGTTCATATTTTCTTTTAAATGACTTAATACCACTTTTACATTCTAAAGCAGTTGCCTTACTTCTTGGATAATGATAACCTCTATGTAATCTATATTGATTAATATTTGAAGCACAATTCATTATATCTGAAAGTTCCTCATGTAATTCAACATTGTATCCATTATTTGATAAAGCTATAGCAGCTGAAGATCCAAATATTCCACCTCCCACAACTAAAGCCTTGGGATATATTTTCTTTCTAATAATTTCAGAAACTTTTGTAGCATTTAGAGTTCTTATCTTATTACTATTAAAATCAGCAGTTTGATTAAAAACAGAAATTAACATAGACTGTAATGGGTTTTGAATTGTTGCTTTTACCTCATTGCTATCAATTCTATGTGTTATTAATTTATTATTATAATCAAATGAACCTTTTAAGCCATCAGATAATAAAACCTCAAATTTAAAGTTATTTATGACTGAAACTTTTTCAATTTTTACAATTTCAGTTTTATTTTGAAGCCATAAATAAAAATGATGATATGCTAATCTGTCTATAAAATTTATATTATTAAACTTGCTCCAAATAAATGAGGTGGGACTTTTTTTAAGATCTTTTCTCCAAAAAAAAACATCATCAACATATAATTTTAATTTTTTTTTATTAGCTAAATCAAATAATTTAATTGATGACTCTAAAGACAAGGTTAATGGCTTTTCACAGAAAACATTTTTACCAGAATTCAACCAGTATTTAACTTGTTCATAATGCAAATCATTTGGAGTAGAAATAATAATCCATTCAGCAGAATCATTATCAACAATTTGGACGAAATCATTTATAGCTTGAGTAATTTTATTACCCCATCTACCATGTCCAATTAATGATACTTTAAACATTAGATTTTGTCATTAAAAGATGACTACATATATCTTTGTAAGAACAAATTAAATCAATGAAATTCTCTTCTTTAATATCATAATACTCATCTTGTTTTGCTATCAAAATTTTAGGCTTAAAACCATTATTTAATAAAAATTCAAAGGTTGGTCCATAAGATTTTTTTACATCTGAAAATATTTTGTTGTGTATCTCTATTAAAAGGCTAATATTACCATTACTTTTAAGTGTATTTTTCATTCCTTTAATTGCTTCAATTTCATATCCTTCAATATCCATTCTAATAAAGTTCACTTCTTTAATATTGTTTTCTTTTACAAAATCATCAATTGATATTGCTTTAACTTTAATTTTATTATTATGTCTTATTTTTAACTTATCAGACATGGTTTTTGAAATTTTATCTGAACTGGGATCAACCATGCTACCCCAATTTGATTCATTTGTTAAAAAAAAATCAAATTCTCCTTTTTTATCAGAAATAGCAAGATTAAAAGTTTCGATATTTTTATGATCATTTAATTTGATATTATCATTTAAGGAAGTAAAATTTTCTGGAACTGGTTCAATAGCAAATATTTTTCCTTTACCATTTAATAATCTAGATTCAAGTAATGTATAATAACCAACATTTGCACCTAACTCAATTAAATTCATTCCAGGTTTAATTATTTTCTTTACAATATTTGTAGTTCTTTCCTCATGAAAACCATAAAGTAATAGTTCTTTCGATATTCCAGGGTCATTAACATTTAATTTCATTCTACTTCCTTGAATTTTTTTTATATAAAAACCTTTATCTGAAAGTATTTTATAATATAGATATTCAAGTTTTTTAAAGTATTTATATAGAACATTTTTAATTACTCTAAATATTTTCATAATTATTAATTTATAATTTTAGTTTTATTCATTTTATTCAAATTATATTAGAAAAATATGCTCTTTTATAATTTTTAAATTAAATTTTCTTTAATGCAAATGAACTATGACCATTACATTCTAAAGTAAGGAAAATTAATTTCCAATTATCTTTAACACAAAATTCATTTACTGCTTCAACTACTCCATATTTAATACCTAAAGATGAGGAACGAGTTATATAATCATGACCAGTAATTATACCATTTCTCTTAACTTTATTTTTAGATAAATTTAATTCTTTTATAGTATCTTCATAATTGTGACTAGTGTCAATGTATACCCAATCAAAGTAATTGTCTTTAAATGTCTTAAGTACTTCTGTTGAATAACCATTGTTTAATTCAATTACTTTATCATTAATTTCATTTTTAAACTTTTCCTCGACTATTTTTTTTATTTTATTATTATATCTAGCTGATTTCCATATATCTACTAGATGTAGTTTACTGGGTTTATTAATTTTTAATATTTTCTCAGAAAAATCACCTTTGTTGACTCCTAACTCACATACTATTCCTCCTTTTGGTAAATTTTCTAATAATGTTTCTCTATCCTTTAAAACCTTGGTATCAATTAAATGAATATCATCAAAGTTTACAGATATAATTCCTTTATTCTTTTGAATCGAATCAAAAAAATTAATATAAATATTATGCAATTTTCTTAGTGACAGAATATTCTTCACTTTAAAATATTTTTTATTTCACTAGATATTTTAGTAGTTGATTTTCCAAAATTAATATTTATGTAATCATTAAATAATTTCTTTCTTTTCTCACTATCTAATTTTGGATTATCTAGATAATTAATAATATAATAAATTAACTCAGACTTTTTCTTTGCAACAGGTGAAAATTTATATGATAAAACCTTATTTAAATGAACCAAATTAGAACATATTGAATGTGTTTGGTAATGAGGTAGCTTTCTAATTTTATCAAATCCAATATTTATAACTGGTTTATCAAATATTGCAGCTTCTAATATCATGGTTGAAAAAGATGTTAAAATTAAATTAGATTTTTTGACAAAGAACTTATGTATATTTTGATCGGTTATAGTAAATTCTTTAGATGTTGAGGATACTAAAAACTCAGGAATATTTAAATAAAATATATTACTATTCAATTTTTGTAATTCTTTCATTTCAGTTATTTCATTAATGAATTTATCTCTTGTAAAATATGCTGGGTGGGGTCTTACCACCAATTTTATATCATTATTTTTCAGTTGATTTTTAATAATATCAAGTATTAAAGCTATGTTTTTTACATTATCACAAAACCATGAAGGGGAGCCTGTTGGATAATAAATTATTTTGTTATCCTTACTTGAGAATGGAAAAATATCGAAATTATAATTTTCATTATCAATGAGCATATCAAATTGTGGAATGCCACATATTTTAACCTTATCTTCATTAAGACCATGATTTTCAATTATTTCTTCATACATTATCTTATTCCAAACAAGTGCATAATCTGGAATTATTGATCCAATCCCTTTTGCAGTCAAATTATCCCAACTTAAAATTAAAGATATGATTTTAACCTTATTATGTTTTACCTCTCTCATTATAAAATTTGTATGGTCAATAGTTCCAAGATCATTTATTATAATAGCATGTGGTTTATATTTATCATATATCTTTTGATGATAAAAAGTTTTAAATGACTTGTTTTCAAGAAATATAAGTAGGTCTCTTAAAAAGTCAAATGAATTTGAAATTCTTGAGAAGTAAATACAAAACCAATAAAATAATTTAGCTTTTATATTGAATGATTTTATGTCTTCAATTAGAAATTTTTCTTTTATTTGAATAGTATACATTTCTTTATTTGATCTTAATGTTAATCTTCTAATCTTAGAAAAAAACTTATAAATAGTACTTTTATAAAACTTTTGATATTTAGATAAATATAAATTTTCAAAAGTTACATTATCATATTTATATTTTTTAATAAATTTTTCATCATTTGAATACTCAGAAAGAATAATAATTTTAAAGTCTTTACTTAACTTCTTATAAAGACCAGATAAAAGAAAATACCTAATTGTGAAATTTCCATATATAACTATAAAAATTGTTTTCATATTCTATTTAAAGAAGCTGTTAACTGTTTTAAGTATATATTCTAACTCGGTTTTTGATAATTCGGGGTGTATTGGTAGAGACAAAACTATTTTAGATAAAGTTTCAGAATTTGATAATGAGTTAATTTTTGTCTCTATATTTTTAAATGCATTTTGATGATGAATTGGAATTGGATAATATATTACAGAAGGAATTCCTTTTTCTGATAAATATAATTGTAACTTATCTCTAACATTATTACTAATTAGCTTTATTGTAAATTGATGATATATATGATTTGAAAATGGTGAAACTTCTGGCAAAATAATATTATTAGTATCTAAATTTTCTATATAAAACTTAGCATTCTTTTGTCTTCTAAGAATTTGACTATCTAATATTTTTAGCTTTTTTAATAATATTGAGGCCTGAATTGTATCCAACCTCGAATTAATGCCAATTATTTCATGATAATATTTTTCTATTTGACCATGATTACATATCATTTTAATTTTTTCTGAAATTTTATCATTATTAGAAAAAATTGCTCCTCCATCTCCAAAACACCCTAGGCTTTTACTTGGAAAAAATGAGGTAGTTGAAACATCACTCAATGTTCCAGTTTTAACTATCTTGCCACTTAATTTTTTATATTCAGCACCAAAAGATTGTGCATTATCTTCAATAACTTTTAAATTAAATTCTTTTGAAATTTCAATCACTTTTTCAATCTCACATGATTGTCCATATAAATTAACAGGTAATACAGCAACAGATTTATTTGTAATTTTTGATCTAAAATCATTAATATCTATATTGAAAGTATCAATGTTGACATCAACAAAAACTGGTTTTAAACCTAGAAGAGAAACAACCTCTGCAGTAGCAATATATGTAAAAGATGGTATCAGAACCTCAGAATTTCTTGGGAAATTAAAAGCCATCAAGCTTGCTTGAATAGCATCAGTCCCATTTCCACAGGTAATAACATACTTAGAGTTTGTATATTTTTTTAATTTAGATTCAAAATCAGTTACAGATTGACCTTTAATAAAATCCGTTGATTCAAGAACATTAAATAATGAGTCATCAATTTCCCTTTTTATTCTTAAGTATTCTTTTCTTAAATCTAAAAATTTAATTTTCATTATTTTGATTTATTTTGAATGGATGAGTTGTTAAGGGTTTCTTACTTAAGGGATGGTAATCCCCTTTTAAACCAACTGGTTTTGAGTTTCTAATTTTATAAGCTAATTCAATTGAATTAACACAATCTTTCAAACTATAACCATTTCCATTTAAAATTTCTTGATAAGATTTAGTATGTAAATCATGAAAAACATTACTGAATTCAATTTCTTCACCATTTAATTTTATGGATCTATAAGCATTAATTTCTTTTATTTTTGGTAATAAATTTTTATCAATAGATAAAAACCACCTCACTCTAGCTTTACTAAACTCTAAATAACCAGAAGCTCGATCATGAGTATGAAGATTTACAATGTTGTCTTTTAAATCACCAAATATCCATTGTAAAACATCAAAAAAATGAATTCCAATATTTGTAGCAATTCCTCCAGATTTATTTAAATCACCTTTCCACGAGGAATAATACCAATTTCCTCTTGGTGTAATATAGGTTAGATCAACATCATATTTTTCATTTTTACTTTCCGATTTAATTTTTTCCTTTAATTTAATAATACTTGGGTGATACCTTAATTGTAAAATATTGTAAACTTTTTTGTTCATTTCTTTTTCCATATTAATCAAATTATCAAGATTCCATGGATTTAAAACAACAGGCTTTTCACAAATTGCATTAGCTCCCCATCTAAAAGCACTTCTAATATGAGCATCATGAAATTGATTAGGAGAGCAAATCGAAACATAGTCTAATTTAATATTTTCATTTTTTAATTTTTCAATATGTCTATCAAACTGCTCAAATTCTGTAAAAAAATTTGCTTTGGGAAAATATGAATCTAAAACACCAACGCTATCATTTTTATCATAAGAAACAATCAGATTATTATTTGTTTCTTTTACAGCTTTCATATGCCTAGGAGCTATATAACCTGCAGCACCAATTAAACCAAAATTCATCATAATTTAAATACTTTATTTTTTTTCAATAAATATCTCTCACCTGATTCATCACATTTTGCAATATTTTCTTTATTAAAAATAAGCCTATTACCAAATTCACTCATATACCCTATTCTTTTTCCTGGATTACCAACAATTAATTCATAAGGTCCAATATCTTTAGTTATAACAGATCCAGCACCAATAAAACTAAAAGATCCTAATTCTAGTCCACAAATAATTGTAGAGTTTGCACCAATCGTACAACCTTTTCTTAATATTGTCTTAGAATAATTATTTCTTCTATTTACTTGACTTCTAGGGTTAATAACATTAGTAAATACACATGATGGACCCAAAAAAACATCATCTTCACAAATAACACCTGTATAAACCGAAACATTATTTTGAATTTTTACATTATTTCCAATGATTACATCTGGGGATATAACAACATTTTGACCAATATTACAGTTTTTTCCAATTTTAGAATTTTTCATTATATGAGAAAAGTGCCAAATTTTAGTATTTTTTCCAATTTTAGCTCCTTTATCAATAAAGCTTGATGGATGTATATAGTGATCAATCATTTTTTATAATATTTTAAATACCAAGAAATAAATTTTTTAACACCTTCTTGAATTGATACCTGTGGTGTAAAATTAAAATTAGAATTAAAATAAGACATATCAGCATAAGTTTTCTCTACATCACCAACTTGAATTGGCATAAATTTCATTTTTGCCTTTTTATTTAAGTTTTTCTCAATTTCTTTAATAAAATCAAGCAAATTAGTTGGTTCACTTTTACCAATATTAAAAATATTGTATGGTATATTATTTTTAGTAGAACTTTTAGAATTTAAAATCAAAATAATAGAATTTACAATATCATCTACATATGTGAAATCCCTTTGCATATTACCATTATTAAAAACTTTTATTGGTTGATTTGATAAAATAGCCTTAGTAAAAATAAACAATGCCATATCTGGACGACCATATGGTCCATAAACAGTAAAAAATCTTAATCCAGTTGTTCTTAAATTAAACATATTTGAATATGAGTGGGCAATGAGCTCATTAGATTTTTTTGTGGCCGCATATAAACTAGCTGGTTTATCAACATTATCATCAATACTAAATGGTATATTATTATTCAATCCATAAACAGATGAACTTGAAGCGTACATAAAATGTTTAATTTTATATTTATTTGATAATTGAATTATATTATAATATCCAACTAAATTAGTATCAATATAAGATTTAGGATTTATCAGTGAATGTCTAACACCCGCTTGAGCTGCAAGATTAATTACATGATCAACTGAATACTTTATAAATATTTCCTCTAATTCTGAAAAATTTACTAAATCTAATTTAATGAATGATAAATTAGCATTTAGTTTACTAACATATTTTTTATTAAATAGAAAGTTTTTATTTTCAAAGCCAAGATTTTTAAGTCTGCTCTTTTTTAAATTAACATCATAATAATCACTTAAATTATCAACCCCTATTATAATGTTATTAGTATTTATAAGTTTTTTTGCAAGAAAATAACCAATAAAACCTGAAATACCTGTTAATAATATTACTTTATTTTTCATATATTAAAGAGGTCCTGACCAGATTCGAACTGGTGTAGAAGCTTTTGCAGAGCTCTGCCTAGCCGCTCGGCCACAGGACCGTAATAGTAAAAATAAATTATTTTTTACTTTCTTTTTTCGGATCTTCTTTTTTAATATCCTTATGACTCAAAGCTAACCTTCTATTCTCCAGATCTTGCTCCATAACTATAACTTCAAGTTTTTCACCAATATTAATAAATTCCGAAGGATGCTTTATTTTTTTATCATTAGATAAATCTGAAACGTGAACCAAACCATCAATACCCTCTTCTAATTCTAAAAATAATCCAAAGTTAGTTAGGTTTCTTACAAGACCTTTATGGACACTTCCAACAGAATATTTTTTTAGTAATTTGTCATCAGACCATGGGTCTTTACTAAGTTGTTTTACACCAAGTGACATTTTTTTCTCATTTCTGTCAATAGATAATACAACTGCCTCTAATTCATCTCCATTTTTCATAAAGTCAGAAGGATTTCTGAGGTGCTGAGACCACGACATCTCGGAAACATGGATAAGACCCTCAACACCGGGTGTTAACTCTAAAAATGCACCATAATCAGCAACATTTACTATATTACCTTTAACAACTGAACCAACATCTAAATCTTCATCTAAAGAATTCCATGGATGTTCTGTTAGTTGTTTCATACCCAGAGAAATTCTTTTATCTTCGTCGTTGTAGTCAAGAACAACAACATTTAACTTCTCATCAAGTTTAAGTACTTCTTCAGGATGATTAACTCTACCCCATGAGATATCGGTTATATGTAACAAGCCATCAATTCCACCACCTAAATCTACAAAAACACCAAAGTTTGTCATATTTTTAACTGTACCTTCAAGTACCTGACCAATCTCAAGACTCTTAAGGATTTTATTTTTTTGTTCCTCTAGATCTTTCTCAATCAACATCTTATGAGATACAACTACGTTATCGTTAGAGTAATTAATTTTTACAATTTTGACATCTAAAGGCTTATCGACATATATGTCATAATCTCTAATTGGTTTAACGTCTATCTGGGAGCCAGGAAGAAAAGTCTCTATACTATATATATCAACAATTAGACCTCCTTTTGTCCTTCTCTTAACAAAACCAGGAAGAACAGAATCATTATCAAGTGCCTTTTGAATATTATCCCAAGCATCCATAAGCTTAGCCTTTCTCCTTGATAATATAAGTTGACCTTTAATATTTTCTTGCTCTTCAACATAAACTTTAACAATGTCATTAATCTTTAATTCTGGCATATCCCTGAACTCAGATCTAGGGATAACACCATCAGACTTAAAACCTATGTTTACAACTACATCTCGGTTAGATAAACCAACAACTGTAGCTTCAATCAATTCTTTCTCGTCTACAGAAGATAGGCTTTCAGTGTATAACTTTTCAAGTTCATCCCTTTCATTTTTACTGTATCCTGAACTAAAATCATTTGAAAGACCCCAATCAAATTTTTCTTCAGAATCTTTAATATTTTCATTTATAATAACACCAGTTTTTTCAGTAATCTTAGCTGCGGTCTTTGCAGTAGTTGTTTTCTTAGCTGCGGTCTTTGCAGTAGTTGTTTTCTTAGCTGC
>MDTG01343952.1_pt1 | contig 15940 bp, 17 predicted proteins | sample 811421 | NCBI WGS metagenome assembly MDTG01 (sample SAMN05326645, study PRJNA326480) | marine metagenome | isolation source: seawater | place: Pacific Ocean: South East | collected 2011 | reverse complement strand
TCATTCACCCACACCCGTTCAGTCTCTGAACGCCTATCATATCCTACCATAACGGACTTAGATAGTAACGCTGCTGATTATCCAATACTTAACATTATGACCATTGGGTTCGGCAATTAACCGAGTTCCCCTTATAACGTTTCCGTTACAGGGTGGTAGTTAAGTCTCTAAGGATGTCCCAGCATCAAGGTATGTCGCATATAAATTTTCATTATACACTAGGGAGTATCAACCTTTTCAGTCTCCCTGTTGCCGACCTCGATTGGCGAAGTTGATCGGCATTGTAAGGCTTTGTCACTCCTACATTCATTCGAAATGTGTCACCTTTCTTCATTATTTTGACAATATGACACATCATCGACATTCTATGTAGAGAGGGTTGTCTATTGAAAAGCACTGCGTCACCATCCATCATATGTCTTTCAACAACATCTCCATTTTCCAACACAATCGAATTGCGGTCAATATATCGGAGAGAGATGGACTCGCCATTTTTGCGTTTCAATATTTTCGCACCCGGATATTCATCCGGACCATTTTGTATGAGAGTCATCAAATAATCTCTATTGCGGTCATTCACAACAATTGGTTTTGTAAGATTCTTCGCGATTTTCAAAGGAACACCCAACTGGCGAATTGAAAGGTTCGGATCACCAGTAATTACCGAACGTGCTGAAAAGTCCACACGTTTTCCTTCTAAATTGCCACGAATACGACCAGACTTCGAGTTAAGTCTATTTTGAATACAATTCAAAGGACGACCCGAACGCTGTGCCATAGGCGAAGCACCTTTCACTTTATTATTATAAAGCATCGCAGTCAAATATTGTAAAACCATTGTTTGATTATCAATAATATTCGCATTGGCATTATTCTCGATTTTATCCAACAGTTCATTATTTGTCTTTATGATATTACTATAAATATGCGTCAAATCATCTTCAGAACGGTGTTGTGCGTCGTGCTTTACTGAAGGTCTGACCGCGGGAGGTGCTACTGGCAATGCTTGACATATCATCCATTCTGGTCTCGAATAAATTGGGCTCAATCCCATAAAGTGAATATCTTCATCCGAAATACGACGGAATATTTTCAATAACATTTCCGGAGTCAGTTTGATGACAATATCACTTCGTTCATTTTCGCCATCATTCGAGGTTCCCATATTTTTCCAAGTGGCTTGTATTTTATCGAACGATTCAGAACTAATGTTATCGGCCTGTTTACATCCACAACCATTTTCAGTGGATTCACCGCATTTTTTGATTTTTATTCCTGTTACATAGTCCCAACGTTCTTGAGGAGAGCGTTCCAAAATGTGTTGATGTTGTTCTTTATTCAAAAGCAACTTACTACATTTGTAACAAACCGACTTGGCAATTTTTATGATTTCCTTGATATGTTGAACAAAGAATACTGGACGTGCCAATTCAATATGTCCAAAATATCCCGGACATTGAATATAAGAATGACCATCAGTAGGACAAACTAATCCAGATTCCAATAACCCCATACGAGGGTCAAACAATCCACCAACCACTGGTTTTCCATTTATGTATGTGTCTCGAGATGTAATTTGAACAACCGAATTTTTTCTTATTTCATCAGGAGACATCAAACTAAATTGAATACCAATAATTCTGGATGAGTGTTTATTGAATTCATTACGCACCATATTTATCAAACACTATATATTATATGTATTATATTTTTAAATGATTTCAAATCAATTTTTTATTTTTTGTCTTTTCTTCCTTTTCAATATTTTATCTTCCTTTATAAAAAATTGATTCTGTTTTTTTACATTTTTTCATACACATATTCACTATTTATTATATTCAATATGGTCAGATCAATTAAAGAATTCACTAAAAGAAACTCTCTTAAGAAGAACAAGGACGATGACTCCTCATCTGAAGAAGAACTTTGGGAAACTCAAACAGAAGAATCTGCGTCTGATGAAGAAACTTCCGAATCAGAAGATGAAACTTATGAGACCGAAGATGATTCTTCTTCCGATGAATCCGAGGATATTGTCTCCGAAGATGAAGACGATGAATCCGAAGATGAAGACGATGAGGATGAAGATGATGAAGAATACACCGAGGGTGATGATGAAGGTGACGAAAAACTCAACAAAAAAGAATATATGAAATTCTTGTATGAGTTGTTTCCGTCTAAATATTCGCAAGAAAAAGCCGGAATATCAGATAAAGACGCTAAGAAAATCAAAAAGAAGAAATCCAAAAAAGACGATGACGAAGAAGTCGAAAAGAAGAAATCTTCGAAAATGAAAAAGAAAGATTCTGATGAAACCGACAAAAAGAAGAAATCCAAAAAAGACGACAAGAAATCATCATCCAAGAAAGACAAGAAAAAGGAAAAGGAAAAAGACAAAGACAAAGACAAAAAGAAGAAATCCAAAAAGGTCATCGAAGAAAGCAGTGATGATGAAAGCGATGAAGAAGAATCTTCCAACAACAACAGTGTCGATAGTGAAGAAGTCGATAAAAAGAAAAAATCCAAAAAGAAACAAGAAAATGATGAAAATCAAATCAGCATCGTTTTGTCGTTAGATAACGAAAATGGATATTTCGAAGACATCGATTTCGACGACGAAGACGACTCCAGTGATGAAGATGAAGAGTGTGATACAGATGACGAAGAAACTTTTATGAAAGGTCAATTTGAGAAAATCGAAGATTCTGTTTCAAAAAAGAAGAAGAAGGACAAAAAGAAGAAAGAGCCTTCTGAAGATGAGTGTATCATCAATCCAAATGTTGAATCAGAATATGTCGAACTATTGGCGATGAAAAAGGACCTCATCAAGAAACTTCACAAAAATCCAAAGTCGAAATTCTTGTTGAATGCCTTGAAGAGTTGTAAAGAAGAAATTGGAAATCTTGTAAAAGAATCTAGGAAAAACAACACCAAGGAATTTCGTAAGTTGGTTACCAGTGACCGACGAACGAAAATGTCAGAAATCAACTACTTCAAAAAGAAGCTTTCAAATGCGGAGCAATTAAAGATTATGAAGGACCTTAAGGAAATCAACAAGAATATTAAAACGGAAAAGCCATACAGATTATTATTGTTGGAGTCTCCTATTCCACCAATGTTGAAGTCCCAAGCAATGGAAAAGCTGAATATTCTGAAAACAATGGAACCCGGAGAATCAGAATATTACAAAATCAAACACTGGATAGATACGTTCATGAAAATACCGTTTTGTAAATACAGTAACTTAGATGTAAATATTAGTAATGGTATCGATGCTTGTCACGATTTCATGATGAATGCCAAACAAACACTAGATAATTGTGTGTATGGTTTAGATGATGCCAAATTACAAATTATGCAAATGATTGGTCAGTGGATTACTAATCCAAATGCTATGGGAACCGCTATTGCCATTAAAGGACCACCAGGAACAGGTAAGACAACATTAGTAAAAGAAGGTATTAGTAAGATTTTAGGAAGAGAATTCTCGTTCATTCCTCTCGGTGGAACTGGTGACGCAAGCTTCCTAGAGGGTCACTCATACACTTATGAAGGAAGTAGTCACGGTAAAATAGTCCAAATATTGATTAATAGTAGGTGTATGAATCCTGTTATATATTTCGATGAGTTGGATAAAATTAGTGACACTCCTAAGGGTGAGGAAATTACAGGAATATTGACGCATTTGACTGATACAACTCAAAACTCACAGTTCCACGACAAGTATTTCTCAGATGTTGACTTTGATTTATCCAAGTGTTTGTTCATCTTCAGTTACAATGATGAATCTCGCGTAAATCCAATTTTGAAAGATAGAATGTATCGCATTCAAACAAAAGGATATGACGCCAAAGAGAAACTGGTCATTGCCAGAAAATATATGTTGCCGAAAATACGCGAACAAGTCAACTTCTCAGAAGAAGATGTTGTCATTTCAGATGAAGTCATACAATATATCATTTCCAATGAGACATGGACTCAACAAGAACAAGGTGTTAGAAATATGAAACGCTGTTTGGAAATTATTCATACAAAATTGAACTTGTATAGATTGGTCAAACCCGGCGAAGATAACATATTTGCCAAAGACATTGGTTTTGAAGTGTCATTCCCATTCACTGTTCAAAAACATCACGTCGATAAACTCATCAAGAATGAAGAAAAACAATCACAGAGTTTATTGGCAATGTATATTTAAGGAACTCGTAGTTAGGACTAGCTAGGTATTAAGTGATAAATGAAATATTTTTTTTATAAATTACATAAAAACTAATTTATAAATATATTAAAGTAATATGGACGATATTGACTGTGTTAACCGTGCTAAGTCTTCTTTGTTACAACTGAGTAACGAGAAAATGAATGGCGATTATACATACATATTAGAAATATTAGACAAATACCTAGTTGACCATTGTAATCACAACATTGTAACTGATTTAATCGACATCGACCCCGATAGAAGTATAACCATCAAATATTGCACACGATGTATGACAACATTCAAATAATTTACACGGAAGCACCAGCAACACTGGAAGGAGCACCGGTCGAGTTATTTCCACGAGTGTTTAACTGTTGGATCATATTTTGGTCAAGGCAAAGAGGACCACGGGAGTTGTGGTATCCGGCACCCTTACAGTTAAGGTCACCCTTGGCATCGGAGTAAATGTCAACCTTTTGTGGTCCTGCGGATGGATCACAGAAAACACCACATCCGTTAAATCCGCTCACCTTCTTACAAGGGCTGTTATCTTTTTGGATGGCATTGTTTAATTTTGTATCATCTTTTGCGGAATTTGATTCAATGTCAGAATAAGATAATGTATTGAATCCTTCTATACTGGAGTAAGACAATGCGGACTTACCATCATAAGGACTCACCTTGTAAGCACCGAAACCGGTACACAAAAACAAGATGACAAGAACCAACAATATGACTATAATGATTTCACCTTTCATAGTTTTTATAAAGAATAAATAGAAAAAAAATACTTCTAAATAATATGTTTCATACAAATATAATATAAAGTTTTTTATTTGATATATGTATATCAGAGTCCAATGTCTAAATTAACGCCAGAAGAAAGTTTGAACTTGAAAAAGATGATTAATGAATCTGAATGTGAAGACAATACTGAGCATATTCGTAAAGTTAAACATAGTTTAAAAATTCGCGATGATATTCGAAAAATAGAATTATTGAAAATAGACAAATCAAATTTGTATGAAAGTGAACCCGACACATTTAGAGAATTGGCGTCGACCCATGCGTCTTTTCTATTTACAAACTACAGTGATATATTCAATCGCATTTTAAAAAATGAATTAAATCTGGATATAATGGGTGGACTTTTGGGAGTATTGAATATGATTGAAGAAGGTAAAGTCGACCAACACGAAGGTTCTGTTATGGTAGGAAAGCTCTTAAAAGAGCTCTATGTGGATTCCGCTTTGAAACGGTCCGAAAATTTGGATAAAGAAAATCAAACACAAACTGTTGAGAAGAAAGAAGCTGTGAATAAAATCAGTTGGGAAGAATGGAAAAAGACAAAACAAGCCAAATAATATGTTGGAAAAAGTATAAAGATTGTAACATATAATCTTTATACACTTGTATTGATGCCTCACTTGAAACTTGCTGTCGACCAATCGGATACTGAACTCATTGAGTTATATAAGGATCAAGTTGATAAGCACAATAAATCCTTGTTGGAAGATCCTTTTCCCAACGCAGGTTTCGATTTATACGTTCCAAAAGAAACCGTTGTATCCACTACAATAATTTCCACGATGATTCCTCTGAATGTTAAATGTGAAATGTTGGATGATAATGGAAAAACTACTGGGTTTTATATGTATCCTCGTTCTAGTATTTCTAAATCACCATTGATGTTGGCAAATCACACAGGAATTATTGATTCGGGTTATCGAGGTGTATTAATGGGGGCTTTTCGCACCTTAGAAATACAACAAACAACACAATATACCGTTGAAAAACACACTAGATTATTACAAGTGTGTGCTCCGACACTATCACCATTTAGTGTTGAACTGGTTGATGAAAGTCAGTTATCCACAACAAGCCGTGGCGAAGGTGGTTTTGGTTCCACTGGAAAATAAATAAAATTCTAAATTTGTTTCATATATTTTATATGAAATAAATGCTATTTATGCTTTGTATGTCTCTTTGGCCGCTTTCATCGCATCACCCAATTTTACGGATTTATCCTTCTTTTTCATTTCTCTGTAAACCGACATAAGATGTTTGTTCCAAGGACTTGCCTTTCTTGTTTTTCTCTTCTTATCACCACCAAGCTGTCTCTTGGAGGACTTTCTCTTGTATTGAGTTCCTCTTTTCGCCATTATATATTACTAAAAGAAATAAATCACGACATCGACAAAATGATTTCTTCTTCGGGGGACAATTTTTGGAAAATGATGTGATCTTCAAAACGAATTGTAAAAAACTTCTGATTAAAATGCCTACACAAAACATTGGCCGATTCTCCTATTTTTATATTCGACACAAGTGCTCCTGACTTCATTTTAGGTGCGTGAGTTCCTAAACGAATCCATTTTATGTGAAGTCCACTCCTTAAATCACACAAATTATCTACGTATCTATATCCTTTTAATTTTTCACATATCGACTTCGCTTCATTTTCACTGATATTATTGATACTTGACACCGTGTCGAAAATGGTGCGTGTGATTGTTTCTAGAGTCTCGTTTTTTAGATAGGCGTTTTGATTTTCATCTGCGTTGGCTAACAATTGATTTATATCTAATTTCGATTCTAGTTCGGGGTCATTCTTGGCGGATTCATATATTTCTTGAAAATCCATCTTGATGAATAGTGCTGATTATTTTCTATGCTAATTAATTTCTATATATTCTTCGAAAAAATATAAGAATTAATCTGATGTATATTCAAATGGAAACCAAACACATTATTATTAATAAATATGAAGTTGAGAATATGATAAAATCCGGTAACTTCGGTTATATTTATAAAGGTAAGAAAATTCGCAATGGAGAAGAAATCGCCATCAAAATAGATAAACCAAATGTGCTGTCTCTCAAACACGAAGCACGCATGTTACAATATTTGTATTCATCCAAAATAAAATATATTCCACCCATATATTGGTTTGGTAAAATACAAGAATCCTATTGTTTGGTTCTCCCGTTTTATCAAATCAATTTGTATGAATATGTTTGTCGTAAAAACATTTCGCTAAATACTTTGAATATTGTGATGTGGAAATTATTGATTGTGTTTGAGAACATACATCAAAAATATGTTATTCATCGGGATATTAAACCTCAAAACTTCATGGTTCAAAATGGAGAAATCATATTAATCGATTTCGGTTTGGCCACGTTTTTTGTCAATGAAGACTGCACCGCACATTTGGAAAACGAAGGTTCTACTACAATGATTGGAACTCCTAAATATACCAGTATTAACATTCATAAAGGTTCTCAATATTCTAGAAGAGATGATTTGATATCTTTAGGATATTTGTATTTGTATTTACTCAAACAAAATTGTTTATGGGAACCATCATATCAGGGATATGAAGGAGAACAAAATTACAATATTATTGATATTATGCATCCTCATAATAGGAAGAGGATGAATAATAAAGAACTCCATATTTTATTCGATATTTGCGGGATTCATCATACAAATTCTATTTACGGATATTTGAAAAACTGTTATGAAATCAAATACGAGAAAAAACCCGATTATGAATATTTGAGGTCACTGTTTGTTTAACAACTGTATCCCGCCGTAATACTTTCTTCATACGTTGTTTTAAAAGCATTATACAAATCTTCAAAGGATGCTTTCTCTCCAACACCTGTTGTGAATACTTTGGGTGAGTCTAATGCGAGTGTAATCTTGTTGGATAAATTGCTGTCTTCGGCACTTTCCGAGGGTATCATTTTCGAAAGAATCATCAAGAAATCATTCAATATGGCGATTCTGTTGGAATAATGTGTATTAATCAAGTCAATCAGTTCTTGGCTTTTAATGGTTTCTTTTTTTTCCTTATACATTTTGTAAATTCTTTTCATCTTTTCGGTGTATGAAACGTTTTCTTCTTTTGCTTCTTCAAGCATCATAGCCTCTGTTGAAGAATCCGTTGAACTTAGTCCTAAATTAAGTAAATAACTACTCTCTTTCAACATATATGGTGATAAATCGGGTGAACCACCAGTGGGCGTATTTCCAGTAATATGGAAATTACATAAGGCTTCTACTAATTCCACATATTTTCGAAATTCACAATTCACTTTATTTATCTTGGTCTCGTCCAATAAACCTTCACGAAGAGCCGGTTTCTTCTTCATTAATACCGAGAATAATAAAGATATTATCATCACACACAATAATAATATTATTGATAACCACTTTGCTTGACTTATCCCTAAAAACTTGGCCATTATATATTACATAATATATATTTTTGTAAATGATATAAAAGTAATTGTGTTTACTTTACTATAACCAGCACTATGAGCGATAGCACTGTTAAGACACAAGGACAAGTAAAATGGTTCAACAATAAGTCCGGATACGGATTTATTTCTGTTAAGATGGGTGATGAAACAAAGGACATTTTTGCTCATTATTCTAACATTGTATTGAATGAATCTCATTATAAATACCTCACACAAGGTGAATATGTGGAGTTCGACCTATCCAAGATTGAAGACAAGCCAGAAAGTGAACACGAGTTCCAAGCTGTCAACATTACTGGAATAGGTGGTGGACCCATTATGTGTGAAGTTCGTAGATTGAACAGAGAATCCAGAGACGCTAGGGAGCCAACTGATTCACGTCCTAGAGCACCTCCTCCAAGAAGACGCAGAAGAGAAACCGATGACGAGGGGTTTAACACTGTTAGAAAATCCGTCTCAAGAAGATAAATATCAAACATAAAAATATTGAAATAGAAAAATAAATAGAAACCTGTGATAAAAAAGAGAAAAATTGAAATATAAAATTGTAATTCTATTATAAGTAAAACACTTATAATAAAATGAATATTATTTCGAACGACCGTTTCGTTTCTTTATTCAATAGAAATAATTCGATAAGCTTTTCTGAATTCAAATCAAAAGCCCGTGTTCGAGTGTCCAATGGAAAACTTGTAGATTTGAACGATTATGTTCGTTCTGGTCGAAAAGTTCCACATGACGACCTACATAATTTGTTTGAGCATATCAAGACTCGCGATGCGTATTTGCGGAGGTTTTACAATAAATCTTTGAAACCTACATATTTGAATGAATTACGTAAGAAGAAACCCATGTCCAAGGACGAACTCAATAATAATTCTCTGGTTCAATTCAAGAATATCATACGTAATATTCACTATAGGGATATTTTAGAACATACACAATCCGGATTAGACATACCATCTTTCTTGACGGTTCTCAAAGAATTGTATTATGACCAAATCATCGACTACAAACTCTTGACACCAAGTGCTCTGTTTTACATCAAACAAAATAGAATTGGTAGTGTGTTTTCCACATTCTATTTTAGAGCCTCTATTTTGAATCCCTATTTAGTATACTCTTTGAATCGGTCTTTATTGAAAGGTTCTAGAATATTCACTCCTACACTTGGATGGTCGTCCTATTGTTATGGTTTCTTGGAATGCGATGATGTCGTCGAATATGTAGGAACAGATGTCATGAAGTCTGTGTGTGAAAAAACGCGAGATTTTGCGAGAACCTTTTACAAAGACAAACACGTCAGTATTTATTGTTCACCATCTGAAGACCTATTTCACAAAAAAACCTTCTTGAGAAAATATTTAGAACACTTCGATGTAGTATTCTTTAGCCCTCCGTATTATGACCTCGAAAAATACCCCGGAAAAGACCAAAGCACAAATCGATACAGAAATTATAATGAGTGGCTTCACGGATATTGGCTCGAAACAATCCAACTATGCTACGCTGTATTAGAAAAAGGCGGGCGTTTGTGTTATATTCTGTCTGATTACGGTAGTGATCAAACAGGAAAATATTATAGTCTTGTAGAAGATATGAATACGATTGCGTCGACTTTCTTCAAAAAGAAACAAATATTACCAATGTATAATAAGAACGCAAATATGACAAAACACAGGTCAACGGACGAAAAGATTATGGTGTTTGTGAAATGATTTATTCAGATTTATTTTGTTTTACACACAATATTTTAAATAGTTTATCTAAATCAAGTAATGGAGCAGAATATGTTCCACTTCTAGTTTCATGATGACCAATATGTTTCTGTGGAGAAACCAATATTGAAAAATATTTCATTTCCTTCAATTCTTGTGAGTGTATAAACATATTTAAGCTTGATATTATAAACACTGTTACTTGTAAATCAAGAGGACTTGGACAAACAACAAAACTGCCTATCATAAACGGTAAAACATAAGCGACTTGATACTCTGCTGATGAAACAGCATTTCCAATTGTTGGAGTAGTTTCAATGTATTTATGATGGAAATCATGCATCCATCTAATACTTGAAATGGTATGCATGTATTGATGCGAATAATGATAAAACAAATTCTGGATAAATAATAAAACAGAAATATTCACAACTGAAAATCCATTTGATGCATTATTTAACAAGAAGTTATACGCTAATAAATAATAAAAAGGTGATAATACAAATAAATTCCTCAAATTAGCGTGTAAATTATCCATATACAGCTCTGTTTTATTTTTCATATAGTTAGCAGTTGTAGGGTAACAAACAGTTACATCTAGTATGAGACTTACCAAAAAGGTATAAATACTCAATTTATAAACCTGAAATATGGGAAACAAGAAATCCATATAATAAATATCAATATTTTGTTTGAATGTCAATTTCAAATAATCGACGGATATTCACTAAAAATATTTAAGTATAACACAAACACAATTATAAGAATGATTATGAATGATATATTGGAAATTTGTCGAGAACAAAATAGAGGAACTGGAGCTGGTGGTTCTAACACAAATTTGAAGGGTAAAAGTTTTGAAGAAAAAACATGTTTTGAACCTTATATGTTGGAAAATGGATTCACTAAAGAACAATATAAGTTCGTCAAAAATAATGGAGATTCAATAATTACATATGTTTCACAAGGCAATTTGAAAAAAATTATGAAAGAAAAATACAATAAAAATATATTTCGTAACCCAGATGAAGCGTATATAATTGAATATACAACCGATAAAAAACCTACTTTACTCATACTAGAAAAAAAAGCACAAAATGTAGCAGGTTCTGTAGATACGAAATTACTTGCTGGTCCTCTATTTAGAGAAGAATATGAGATTGTATTGAATAATGAGTTTTCAATACAATATGCCTTTTGTGTAAGTTCATTTTTACAAAAGTATATACAATCTGACAAAGAAAAATGGAAAATATTCAATACACTTATGAAAAAATATGATATACCTATATTCTTTGGAGATGAATCCAATTACTTTGATACTCTAAACTCTTGGATTAATAAATATTCAGATACCATTGTCTCGTAATCTTATATCTAATTGTATATAATAACTTCTGTAGTTACCGACTCTGGATTTTTCGAATTTATTGCCCGTCTTGCTATAACATCCTCACAATTAAATAGACCAAAATTGTTCATAACTAAATCAACTTTAGCATTACTCATTACAAATTTTACTCCATCCATACTTTTGATTTCATCAAATAAATTTTCATGTGCCTCTAAATTGAACCCGTCAGCATTGTATCCTACAAACGACTTACTATTCTCAGGTGCATACGGTGGGTCTAAATATACAAAATCGCCTTTGGAAATATTTCTGAAGGAATCACGAAAATCACTATGTATAAATACAACATCTTTTATTAAATTACTAATTTTTTCTATTTCTGCTTCTGTAATAATACTAGGAGTTGTCTTATAATGACCATATGGAACATTATAACCATTAGGGCCTTCTCGATACATTCCACGGAAACATAATTTATTAATTATCATAAACAAAGCAGAACATTCTATTGTGTTTTTTTCTATGACATTATACTTACTCCGTAAATAATAATAATAGCTTTCTTTTGATGTTTTTGCCTCATCTAATGTGTTTGGTTTGCGGTTAATTTCATCCCCATCTAAGCTATCATATGTTTCCATATATTTTGTTATATGTTCAAATAGCTCATCTTTATTACTTTGTATATGTTTATACACATTTATAAGAGCATAATTATTGTCATATGCGTATATTTTATCGTGTATTGTTACCAATTTATTTTGTTGTAATGTTAACACTGCTAATAAAACACTTCCACCACCTAGAAACAATTCATGATAATTTTCCATAGTTTTTGGTATTTTCGAAACAACTTCATTTATTATTTGTGTTTTACCTCCCACCCATTTAAGAAACGGTTTTTGATATTTATGTGTGCTATTCATATTATGTAATATAAATTATTTGTATATGTTCCAATCAATTTTTTATGTGTATTTGGTTCTCAAACATATATTCAGGTTCTCAAAAGTCTAAAAATAATTTGTATGAAAAAAATGAAAAATAAAATTCCTAAAAATATTTTGTGAATTTCTTGCACGAAATATTTTGCGATGATTTGAGAACCTATCGAGAACCAATACGCGATTAATCTTCAAAATCATTGATTTCTTGTATTATTTCCTCTGGATAGTCCATTGCCTTTAATACTAAGATGGCACCTTGTATCTTAGAAATACCCTCACTTATTGTGTAGTTGTATGTGATTTCATCGCTACCTTCATCATGCACAGTATCCATCTTCATATTCTTTATTGTTGGAGAATCATCCAATTTATCACAAATACTTGTATAGTGAGTAGTCAATAAGAAATCTACGTTCTTAAACTTCGACAAATATGCTAAAAAGGAATATGCCGATTTTGTCGCCTCTACTGGATTTGTCCCCGAATACAACTCATCGAAAATACAAAAGTGCCGTTCATCTTTACCACTTGTATTAATTTGGTCGATGATTTCCTTACATCGTCTAGATTCCGCTTGGAATAAACTATCGCGACCTGACGTGTCAGGAATATTTAAATATGAATGAATATGACTATACGGTTTCAATACACATTTTTTGTAAAATCCTACACCAAATTGCTGTGTGAAGATTACGTTCAAAATTGTTGTCTTCAAATATGTGGTTTTTCCCGAAGCATTTGGACCGGTAATAATCAGATTTTCACTCAAACAACAATCATTTTTTATATTTCCTTCAGACTCAACATACGGCGGATAATACTGGTTCTCAAAACTTGTGTATGATTTATCCGATGGATTGGATTCTTCTGTTTCTATATCTTCTTCTTCTGTTTCTGCGAAAGTAGCATAGTGTAATTCATTCTTCATAATGTGTTCACTAATTCCCAACAAATGATTCATGTATCCTTCTAATCCGAAAGAATACTTGAGAGCTTCTTCGTATTCTTTGTTCTCATGAATCTCGTAAAAACACTGTAAAAGATTCCCTATTTCAGCTAGTTTCATAAAACTAGGCTCAAATGGACGAATGTGTTGGATAGTTTCATACATCGATTGTAGGTTCTCTCGATGTTGTAGGAGATTTAGATGAAATTTTGAATATGTTGATTTGTCTTCTATCAAACACGCAAATTCTTCCATACTCAAAAGTGTATATTTACAATAGTCCTGAAGTTGTGTCAAATACTTGTTCACATTATTGATATTCTTGTAAAAGCGAACACAAGACAAATAATTGTTATACAAACTATAAACATACAATCCACATATCATAAATAAATATAATAGGTTCTGACCATTCATATTCGACATATTATTCAATGCCTTTCCAATAAAATGATGTTTAGCTACATCTTTGAGAACCTCGAAATAAATCGAAAATGTTATCGGTATTTTCTGAATTTTCAAAATAATAAACGGCAATAAAAAAAAGAAAAATGGCAATATAAAACTGAAAACCGGCGACGACATATTAATCACTGAAATACCCTGTAGAAATGTGGGCATCTTATTCAAGAATTTCAAAGGTGTGAATTCAATGAAACTATATCGCTCCATGAAATTTCGGTCCTCTTTAACTGCCTTCCAAATATCCATTATTTCACAATAAGACAAATCATAGTCCTTTTTCAGCTCACCCATATGCTTTTTATACGCTGGAATTTCACGTAAAATATCCTGACTTTCTTTCAAGAAACAAGTATTGTGTGTGAAATATTTGGAAAGCTTAGGTATCATATTATCGGCAAACTCGTGTTCGGGTGTCACTAAATATTCATACATCGATGACGTAGTTTCTGTTTCTTCACCTTTGGACCGAGGAATCATCTCTAAATCCTCTACCACAGACTCACTTAAATGACATATGTCTGATTCATCTAAATATTCAATAGGCAATTTAAAATTCGTTTCTTTTGTTGGTGGTTTCTCTGGGGAACTGGAAACACCCATTAACATATTCATGAATGATGCCATTATTATACTTTATAAGAACACTTGTCTTTCTTTATCAATACGCATTCGATAATCAAAATATTATGTATGAATCACACATAATATTTATCTATTATCTCACTTACACACTCGCAAAATTCTCAGGTAACTCCAGTATATTGACTTTGTAAAAGTTCTCCAGCTTTCGCATTGTATTCACATCACGACGTGTAATGAAATTTATTGCCATACCCTTTCTACCCCATCGACCACTTCGTCCAATACGATGTAAATATGTGTATGGTGACCTAGGAATATCAAAATTAATCACAGTACTTACGTGCTGGATATCAATACCACGAGATGTTATATCCGACGAAATCAACACACGGTAACCTCCATCGCGAAACTTCTTAAACTCTGATTCACGAGTCGCTTTGTCCATTGAACTATGAATACAACACACCGAAAATCCTTCGTCGACCATAGCATCATACAAATTCATCACACGATTCACACTATTACAATATATGATAGACTGTGAAATGGTTATTGATGAATACAAATCCTTGAGCACATCATATTTCATATAATCATCCTGAATCGCCACATAATACTGTGTGATACACTCTAAACTTAGCTTTTCAACCTTCATCAATATTCTCTCCGGCTCTACCATAAACTTCTTGGTTATATCCAACACTTCATTGGGAAGTGTGGCACTTATGATTACACTCTGTATTTGTTTCGGCATATATTGAAATATATCGTATATTTGGTCTTTGAAACCTTTCGAAAGCATTTCATCCGCCTCATCCAAAACAAACAACTTCAAATCACGAGTCTTCAAAGTCTTACGACGAATCATATCATACACACGACCACTACATCCTACAACAATATGTGGTGGCGTTTGTTGAATACTAGAAATATCATCTTTAATCGATGTGCCACCTATTAATAGTTTTATACTCAAATCAGACATATATGAACCTAACTTCAATAACACATTGTATGTTTGCTTCGCCAATTCGTGTGTAGGAGCTAACAATAATGCTTGTGTCTTCTTTTCTTCTGTATTTATTTTTTGTAATGTGCTTATTGAAAAAGCACCCGTTTTACCCATACCAGATTGTGCTTGGGCAATCGTGTCTTTACCAGAGATTATTATAGGAATGGATTGACTCTGTATATAACTCGGCTTTTCAAAACCATTCGCATATATACCACGCAGTAAATCTTCTTTCAAATCCATAGAATCCCAAGTATTATAAGATATATCTGTTTCATTCGTTTCATTCTTTAATCCACTTTCATCAGTGAATTCCATAAAATGATATACACTATAATGGTTTAAATCATTTAACTCGTTTTTAAATAAATATTTTATTCTTAAAAAGTATAAATATAAAAGTGTATAATATATTTAAATGGCGACTTTGGTATATACTTT
>MDTG01410071.1_pt1 | contig 15941 bp, 13 predicted proteins | sample 811421 | NCBI WGS metagenome assembly MDTG01 (sample SAMN05326645, study PRJNA326480) | marine metagenome | isolation source: seawater | place: Pacific Ocean: South East | collected 2011 | reverse complement strand
CATATAGGTTCTATCTCATTATATGTACATGAAATTAACACTAATAAAAAAAATGCTAATCTAATTATCATTATGCGAATTTAGCAAATTAAAACTAATTCTATTAAATAATAAAAAACCTACTATAAATAAAATAATAACAACCCAGAGCGCCATTTGTTGACTATAGTAAGATGTAACTACACCAAACATTAATGGTCCAAGAAAAGAGGTAGCTTTTCCTGTAAGAGCAAAGAATCCAAAAAACTCATTCTCTTTATTTGATGGTATAAGCTTTGACATTAGAGAGCGACTGCAGGACTGATTTGGACCAACCATTAAGCCAATTATTACCCCAGAAGCCCAGAAGAATTCTTTTGGTGAATTTGTGTCTGGAGCAATATAACCTATGAAAGTAGATATTATTAGGCCAATTAATGTAATATTTATAACCTTCTTAAAACCAATCTTATCCTCTAAATAACCAAATATAAAAGAACCTATACCAGCACATAAATTTAGAACTATCCCTAGCAACATTACCTCCTCAAAAGTAAAGTTTATTGTTCCTACTGCATAAACCCCTCCTAATGCAAATATTGTAATTAGTCCATCATTAAAAAATAAGCGTGCTATCAAGAATTGTGTTATCTGACGATATTTAGAAACAGACCTAAATGTCTTCTGAACTGTTAATAATGAATTGAAGATATTCTTCTTTGTAAGTTTATCCTTCTTTCTATCTTTAATAAAAATGAATGTAGGTATACTAAAAAATAAAAACCATAAACCTACTAATATATTAATCATTCTTATGTTATCATCATCTAATTCAGGGAATAAAGCAAATGAGATAAGTAATGCTAATAAACCACCTATAAAACCTATTCCCCATGCAAAACCAGAAATTTTTCCGCTATTATTATTATTTGATAAATCAGGTAAGTATGAATTACAAAAGACTGAACCCATCTCAAATGATATATTTGCTATTATAAAAATAGAAAGAGCAAGTATAACATCACCTTCTTGTGGAAAATACAGAAGAATTGTAAATACAGAACATATCAATGTGAATGATAGTAGAAAAAATCTTCTATAGCCACTATTATCAGCAATCGCACCTAATATTGGGGATAATATAGAAACACATATAGCTGTTATCGCAATTGCATTAGCCCATAGCGCTGTTCCAGCTTGTGTATCTGGTGCTATTACTTCAACAAAGAAGGCGCTATATATAAATGAAACTACTATAGTGGTAAAAGGTTGGTTAGCAAAATCATATAGAGACCAAGCTAAAACTTCCTTATTATTTTTAATCTTTGATAGAATCATTAGTATTAGAAAGGTCAATAATACAACTTTTATTAAGAATAAAAATTCTCTGCTTTAATACTAAAAAGATGTAGATTTGCAGAAGAAATAACTAAATATGGAATTAAAAGGAATTGTTGCTGTTACAGGGAGACCTGGACTTTTTAAAATAATATCTCGAGGTAATAATACAATAATTGTAGAGAATCTATATGATAAGAAAAGAATCCCAATAACTGCGCGTCAACAAGTAAACTCTTTAGAAGAAATTGGCATATACACTATTGAAGAAACAGTACCACTTGCTGATATATTTAATATTATAGCTAAAAAAGAGGATTATAGCGAAAGTATTAGTCATAAATTAGATAATAAGGAGCTAAAAGAATATTTTACAGAGATTTTACCTAACTACGATAAAGATAGAGTGTATATGTCAGATATTAAGAAAGTAATCCTATGGTATAATATTCTACAGAAAGCTGATATTATTAAATTATCTAATTCCGAGAAAGAAAGTAAAGATAAAAAAGTGTCATGAAATCAGAAAAGATAGAAATACCAAAAAGACCTAGAAGAAAATTTGTTCCTGAAAAATTAATTATTGATTCATGGGATAAGATAAAAGATTTATTTGATAATCTTTTAAACAGAGACATTGCAAGCCTTATAGAATTAGAAGATTGGATGCTAGATCGTTCTGAATTAGAAGCAGTTTTGGAAGAAGATATGGCTTGGCGATATATAAAAATGAATATCGATACAACTAATCAAGATTTAGCAAAGCATTTTACATTTTGGATACAAGAAATTACGCCTATGATAGCTCCATTAGCACATAAATTAAATCTTAAGTTGGTAAATAACCCCTTTCTAAAGGATCTTGATAAAGCAAAATATAAAATATACCTAAGAGGTGTAAAGAAAAAGATAGATATATTTAGAGAAGAAAACATTCCACTCTTCACTGAAATGGAAGCTAAACAACAAGAATATGGTGCAATTTCGGCAAGAATGAATATTGATGTTGATGGTAAGAAACTAACAATGCAAAAGGCTGCACAAATTCTAAAAGATATCGATAGAGAAAAAAGAGAAACAATATATAATAAGATTAATGAAAGAAGACTCAAAGATGAAAAAGCTCTAGATGACTTATATGATGAATTAATAATACTTAGACAGAAAATAGCAAGGAATGCTAATTTTGATAATTATCGAGACTATATGTTTGCCGCAATGGGCCGTTTTGATTATACCCCAGAAGACTGTTTTGATTTCCATGATGCGATTAGAAATGAAATTGTTCCTATTATCACTAAATTTGAACAAAAAAGAAAGCGTAAACTGGGGTATAAATATTATAAGCCATGGGATACACAAGTAGATGTAGATGGGTTAAGCCCTTTAAAACCATTTGAGGGTAGTGCAGATTTAATTACTAAGTCAATAGAATGTTTTAATAGATTAAGGCCTTACTTTGGTGATTGCCTAGCTACGATGCAAGAAATGGAACATCTTGATTTAGAATCTAAAAAGGGAAAAGCACCAGGAGGATTTATGTATCCCCTCTATGAAATTGGAGTCCCATTTATATATATGAATGCAGTTGGTTCTCAAAGAGATTTGGTTACTATGGTACATGAAGGTGGGCACGCAGTACACTCATTCCTGTGCAGAACTCTACCAATAACAGATTTTAAATCTACTCCTTCTGAAGTTGCAGAACTAGCATCAATGTCAATGGAGCTTCTAACTATGGACCATTGGGATGTCTTCTATAATAATAAAGATGAACTTAGAAGAGCCCAACTTGAACAATTAGAGAAATCATTAGAAACATTACCTTGGGTCGCTTCTATTGATAAATTCCAACATTGGATCTATACAACAGAACATACAGCAGAACAAAGAAAAAAGAAATGGATAGAGATAACTAAAGAGCTTGGAAATCAGGTGATTAATTGGGAGAATAATGAGGATGCTCTTGCGAATCTATGGCAAAAACAATTGCATCTATATGAAGTCCCTTTCTATTATATTGAATATGGAATGGCTCAATTAGGTGCTATTGCAATGTGGCGATCATATAAGGAGAACGGAGATCAGGCACTTGAAAAATATATGGAAGCACTTAAACTAGGATATACAAAAAGTATATCTGAAATATATAACACGGCTGGAATAGAATTTAACTTTTCAGCTCTTTATGTGAAAGAATTGGCGGACTTTATTAAAAAAGAATTAAATGAATTAGAATACTAAATTATCATGGATAATAAAAACACAAAAACTTTTAAAGAAAAAGTTCATCGTATCATATTTGAAGCTGATACATTCTATGGTCAACTTTTTGATATACTACTATTATTTACAATTATCACAAGTTTAATATTAGTAATGCTAGAAAGTGTAGCTTCAATTCATGAAAAGCACGGAGTATTTCTTCATAATTTTGAATGGTTTGTGACTATACTCTTTACGATTGAATATATTCTACGAATATATTCTACAGGAAAACCAATAAAATATATTTTCAGCTTCTATGGTCTGATTGATCTAATTTCATTTGCGCCAACATATTTAATGCCATTATTTCCACAAGCACAATATTTCTTTGTCGTAAGGACATTTAGATTGATTAGAATTTTTAGAATTCTAAAATTAGTTCGTTATGTTAAAGGATCAAGAACATTATTATCTGTATTAAGACAAAGTACAGGAAAAATTGTTGTCTTTACTACTGCTGTAATGATACTTGTAGTTATTATGGGTACATTAATGTATATTATAGAACGTGGCACTCATGGATTCACAAGTATTCCTCAAAGCATTTACTGGTCAATAGTAACATTAACAACCGTTGGTTATGGAGATATTGTTCCTTACACGGATCTTGGGAAGATTTTAGCATCTATTATAATGCTGATGGGTTATGGGATTATAGCTGTTCCAACTGGAATATTTGCTGCAACTTTTGCTCAACAGAAAATAAAACTAAATACACATGTATGCCAAGAATGTAATGATTCAAATCATGAAGAAGATGCAATCTTTTGTAAAAATTGTGGGCATAAATTAAAATTATAATATAGTTATCTTATCACCTCCATACCAGTCTAAATAAAATTCTTGATACAATTTCTCAATTGCATTTCTCTTAATCTTCATTGTGGGAGTTAACAACTTATTTTCAACTGTCCATCTATCTTTTACAATAATACAATTATTTAACCTCTCGTGATGATCTAATTTATTATTTACTATATTTAATGTATTATTTAATGACTTTATAAGTTGAGATTCAATTGTGTCTAAACCTCTATCTGAGAGGACTGCTATAGCAATTGGGTTTGGTAGTCCCGTTCCAACTACACATACTTGTTCTATATTCTTATTAGCAGAAAGTTTCATCTCAATAGGTGATGGTGCCACATACTTACCTTTACTTGTTTTAAATAAATCTTTTACTCTTCCGGTGATAGTAAGATATCCCATATTATCAATAAAACCCTCATCTCCTGTATGAAGCCATCCATTAATAATAGTTTTATTAGTTTCTTCATCCATCTTATAATACCCATCCATTAATGCGTCATGCTTGATTAAGATTTCTTTCTTATCTGATAACCGAACATTACAATGTGGCAGTGGCTTGCCAACTGAACCAACCTTAACATTATCTTTATAACTAACATGCGAATAACATGTATTTTCTGTCATAGCATAAGCTTCTTGAATATTTATACCTAGTATTGAAAACCATTTAATAAGTGATACTGGTGTTGGTGCAGCACCTGTAAATACATTTCTAGCGTTATTAAGCCCTAAACTTCTTCTTATTTTTCGCTTTACTAAATATGAAATTACTGGTATTTTCAGAAAGATATCCAATTTTTTTTGTGGAATTTTCTTTAAAATCCCTTGTTTAAATTTTGACCATATTCTAGGAACTCCTAGGAAAACAGTAGGTGATGCTTCTTGTAAGTTTACTGAAAAAGTATCTAAACTTTCTGCAAAGAACACTTTTCCTCCACCATACAGACTACCCATCTGAACTAATAATCGTTCTGCAATATGGCAAAGTGGAAGGTATGAGAAAAAAACTTCTTGCTCAAGATGTAAAAAGCTAACTGCATTAGAAGTAGCAAAAGAAAAATTATAGAACTTATGCATTACACCTTTAGGATCTCCAGTTGTTCCTGATGTATATATAATAGTTGCCAAATCATTAGGATCCCTAATTATATCTTGATTCAAAGGATTAATATTCTCTGTAAGCTTATCCCATATAGGAAAATTTTCACTGTAAAAAGGAAAAGAAATACACTCCATATCACTGGGTATCCCAGGTCTCATTTCATTAAAGTTATCGAGTTTACCAATAAATAGTAATTTACTTTCACTATGATGTAAAATTTTTGAGAGTGTCTCTGGATTCAAATTAGGATATAGTGGAACTTAAATGTTACCACTCATCATAATAGCTAAATCTGTCATCATCCAATGCGCACAATTCTTTGAAAGTAATGCAATCTTACTTCCTTCTGGAAGTTGAAGAGACTTTAGATACGCTGCCATTTTTCTAACCTCAACACCAACATCTCTCCAGGTCCAGTTATGCCATTTACCATCAATAGGTTGTGATAAATAAATTTCATCAGGTTTTTCTTTCTCCCATTTATAAAGCATCTCTAATGGTGATAGATATTTCATCTTTTATTTTTTGGGATAAATATAAAATAAAATAATTTATATTTTACTATGCGCGCATAGTGTTTTTTATATCTTTATTGCCAAATAGAAGAATGGAGTCAGAAGAAACTATAGACTATAACTTAAGAAAGACATGGTATAATATTAGTAAAATGTATAATCGAACTGCTAATGAATATATGGGTAGCATGTCACTTGGTATGATTATACTAAACATTGACTTAATAGAAGGAACACCCTCAACACGGCTTGGTCCAAGGATGGGAATGGAAGCAACATCATTATCTCGTTCATTAAATAAATTAGAAAAGCTTGGTGTAATAAAAAGAAAATCTGATCCTAAAGATAAGCGAAGATCTGTTATCCATCTAACAAAGATAGGTGTAGATTGGCGTAAGGTTGCTAAAGATGTAGTTATTGATTTCAATAAGTCTATACAATCTCATTTTAATAAAGAAGAGATGGATATTTTTTTTGAAATTCTAAAAAAGATAAATAAGATTGTTGATGATAAAAGATTAAAAAATGATCAATAAATATATAGTAGATCTATCTCAAGTACGCCTTAGTGATCTAGAACTTGTAGGAGGTAAAAATGCTTCGCTTGGGGAAATGATACAAAAACTAGGTAAGTTAGGTATTAATATTCCATCTGGTTTTGCTCTAAAGGTTGATGCTTATTGGGAATTTATTAATCATAATAAATTAGATAGGAGAATTAAGAGTCTTATTAAGAAGATGAAGAAAGATGATCTTGTATCTTTAAAAAAAACAGGATTAGAGATTAGACAATTAATCAGGAATGGTAAGTGGCCAAGAGATGTAAAAGAAGAAATAAGAGGTAATTATACTCTTCTATCACAAAAGTATGGATCTGATATTACTGATGTTGCTGTACGTTCCTCTGCTACTGCTCAAGATCTACCTGAAGCATCCTTCGCTGGACAACAAGAAACGTATTTAAATGTTAGAGGACCTGAACAAATTCTAACTGCAGTTAGAAACTGTTTTGCTTCTCTATTCACTGATAGAGCAATTTCTTATAGAGATAATTTCGGTTTTGATCATTTTGATGTAGGATTATCAGTATGTATCCAGAAAATGGTTAGATCTGATCTAGCTTCTTCAGGTGTTGCATTTTCACTAGATACTGAAAGTGGATTTAGAGATATTGTTCTAGTAAATGGATCTTATGGTCTTGGAGAAAGTGTAGTTCAAGGAACTGTTTCTCCAGATGAATTTCTAATCTTCAAACCTACATTAAAAGATGGTTTTGGATCAATCATAGAGAAAAAGATGGGGAAAAAAGAGAATAAGATGATATATTCTACAGACTCAGGGCAACTAGTTAAGACTGTACATGTTGGAAATACACAACAAAATAAATTCTGTATAACTGATAGACAAGCTCTAAAGCTAGCTAAATGGGTGTGTGTTATTGAGGATTATTATACAAATCTTAAGGGTCAATGGTGTCCTGTTGATACTGAATGGGCTATTGATGGTCTCTCAGGGAAACTTTTCATCTTACAGGCTAGACCAGAGACTATTCATTCTAGAAAAGAAAAGAATTCTTTAGTTGAATATATTATTGATAATACAGAAGATAAAAATATTAAGTTTACTGGAATAGCTGTAGGTGATAAGATTGGTCAAGGTAAAGTTCAAAAAATGTATTCTTTAGATGGAAGAGATGGGAGTTTTGATGGGTCAAATTTTCAGGAAGGTGATGTTTTAGTCACAGAGATGACAGATCCAGATTGGGAGCCAATCATGAAGAAGGCATCTGGAATTATAACAAATAAAGGGGGTAGAACATGCCATGCTGCTATTGTAGCACGTGAAATGGGAGTACCTGCTATTGTAGGTACTGAAAATGGTACTGAAATTTTTCATAATGGTGAAGAAATCACAGTTTCTTGTTCAGAGGGCGATGTTGGGATAGTATATGAAGGTATTATACCTTTCAGAATAAAGAAAACAAAATTAAATAACTTACCTAGAACTAAAACCCCAATTATGTTAAATGTAGCTTCTCCAGATCTAGCATTTAAGTTTGCTCAAATACCAAATGCAGGTGTTGGTCTAGCTAGAGAAGAATTTATCATTAACAATTATATCAAAGCCCACCCATTAGCACTATTAAAACATAAAAGAATAAAAGACGCTGGTTTAACTGAAAAGATTAAGATACTTTGTAGAGGATATAGGACAGAAGAAGAATTTTTTGTTAAACGACTTTCATATGGAATTGCAAAGATCGCATCAGCATTTTACCCTAAAGATGTAATTGTACGAATGTCAGATTTCAAATCTAATGAATATTATAATCTTTTAGGAGGAAAATATTTTGAGCCAACTGAAGAAAACCCAATGATTGGATGGAGAGGTGCAAGTAGATATTATTCTGATGAATATGAATATGCTTTTGGCATGGAATGTAAGGCTATTAAAAGAGTAAGAGAAAAGATGGGGCTTACTAATGTAATAATCATGATTCCTTTCTGCAGAACTATAGATGAGCTAAAGAAAGTGTATAAAGTGATGAAAAAATATGGTCTTATTAGAGGTAAAGATAATCTACAAGTATATCTAATGGCAGAACTTCCATCTAATATAATAATGGCAGAAGATTTTGCAAAATATATTGATGGATTCTCTATAGGTTCAAACGATTTAACACAATTAACTTTAGGGCTTGATAGAGACTCTGCATTAGTATCTCATATATATAATGAGAGAAATCCAGCAGTTAAACGCTCTATAGCTAATCTTATAGATGTAGCTAAAAGAACAAATACTAAAGTTGGAATATGTGGACAAGGTCCATCAGACTACCCGGAATTCGCTCAATTCCTAGTTGAGCTAGGTATTGATACAATTTCTGTAACACCAGATTCTGTATTAAAGACAATAAAAGCAATAAATAAGATAGAAAATAAATGAGATTTAAAAAATTTAATTTTGGAAAAGAACTCCAAGAAGGGTTAGGTATGATGGGATTCGAGGAAGCAACACCAATTCAAAAGGAAGCAATACCTATAATTCAAAATAATAGTGATTTAATCGCCTGTGCACAAACAGGAACTGGAAAAACTGCAGCATTTGTTCTTCCAATACTAGATAAACTCACTCAAATAAAGACTAATAAAGTTAATACCATCATTATTGCTCCTACAAGAGAATTAGCAAAACAAATTGATATGCAGATTGAAGGTTTCTCATACTTTACAAACTCATCATCTTACCCAATTTATGGTGGAGGTACAGGAATAGAGTTTGATAATCAAAAACAAGCATTAATAAAAGGAGTTGATATAATTATATGTACACCAGGGAGATTATTAGCTCATCTTGATTTTGATTATTTTGATACATCTGGTATTGAACACTTTATTCTAGACGAAGCGGACCGAATGCTAGATATGGGATTCTATGATGAGATAATGAAAATCGCAAATCATTTACCTAAAAAGAAACAGAATCTCTTATTTTCAGCAACAATGCCACCAAAAATTAGAGAATTAACAAGAAAATTACTAAATAACCCAAAAAGTATAAGTTTAGCAATCTCAAAACCAGCTGAAGGAATAACTCAATATGCATACATGTGTTATGATAATCAAAAGGTTAAATTAGTAAGAGAAATATTATTAGAGAAAGGAAAGAATTTAAGTCATGTACTTATTTTCGCATCAAGCATAAAAAGTGTTAAAGAAATTAATAAAACATTAAATAGATCTGGAATGAAATCATCTGAGATGCATTCAGGTCTAACTCAAGATCAAAGAGAAGAAACTATAAGAAACTTTAAAAGTAAGAAAATTAGAATCCTGGTAGCAACTGATATCCTATCTAGAGGAATTGATATTAAAGGAATAGAAATTGTAATTAATTATGAAGTACCAAATGATGCGGAAGATTATATCCATAGAATAGGAAGAACAGCACGCGCTGATAGAACAGGAGAAGCAATTACATTTATTAATTCTAAACAAGTAAAGAATTTTATAAAAATTGAGAAATTGATAGGGAAAGTTATTCTTAAAAAGAATCTACCTAAAGGGTTTGAAGATGGACCTGTATTTAAAATTATAAACGAAGGAAAGAAAAAAAGATGGAGAGGTTCTAAAAAGAAACATAGGAAAAGTAAATAATATAAAAATGTATTATTATCTTTCTAGAATAGGAGCATGATGTTCTTTTATTCTTGCATCAATAATTGGTAAAGAACAGGAAAAATGCTTATTTATATTCTCTGAATGTAACCCATATATATCGTTAGCAGGATTAGAACGAGTAAATGTTACCCATAACCAATTTGAAAAATCATCACACACAAAAGAGATATTATCTACAATAGTAATAAGACCTACACCTTCCAAATCCTGACTCTCTAAAAAAGCAATAATCTTGTTAATTTCTCCTTTACCCTCAATAACCAAATTCCCTCTACTTACAAATTCTATGTTTGTAAAACCATATGGTAAAGTTAAATCTCTCAACTCCTGAATTAGATTTCTTTTAACTTTACCGGCAGCAGCTACTACTAATTTAGAACCCTCATTTATATCATCTCCACTATAATCAAGAGTATCAATTGTTGTCTTTGTATAGAAGTGAAGATCTCTTTTCCAATCAACCCGTTCCAAGAAATGTGTGAAATATTTTTCCTCTTCATAGACATTCAAAGAATCTGCTTCATCTCATATGAATAAATATTTTGCTAGTGATAACTGACCCGTCCCTAAAATATGATTAGCAATAGTCAATAACTCTTGTGGATATTTAATATCATTATAGGGTGTATACCTCTCACTACCCACTGCTAATAATAATGGGTGTACTCCACATGCATCTACTGCATTTACTTCAATAAGGCCTGGTATTTCTTTCTCTATTGCTTTACCGGTAATCTCATGAATTAAAGCTCCAAATTGAGAATCTTCTTGTGGTGGACGACCAACAACAGTAAATGGGAATATCGCATCTTTCTTTGCAAAAACCTTATAAACTCTCATAAAAGGAAAATCATGCTTTAAACTGTAGTAACCTAGATGATCTCCAAAAGGTCCTTCAGGCTTTTTATCATGAGGGTATATATCTCCACATATTACAAAATCTGCATCTGCAGAAATCATATAGCCATCTTTTTTGCAATATCTGAATCTTCTTTTACCAAGTACTCCAGCAAAAGAAAGTTCAGGCATTCCTTCTGGAAGAGGCATTACAGCTGCAAAAGTATGAGATGGTGGACCACCAATAAATATTGAAACTTTTAAAGGTTGGCCTTTTTGATTTGCTTTCTTCTGATGAACACCAATACCTCTATGTATTTGATAGTGCATTCCTATTTCAGTGTTCTTTATATAATTATTTCCTGAAATCTGTATCCTATACATTCCTAAATTAGAATTAAAAAAACCTGCATTATCAGGATCTTCAGAATATACCTGTGGTAAGGTAATAAAGGCTCCACCATCCTTTTTCCAGCATCTTATTTGAGGTAAATCTTCAATTTTTATCTCATTAAAATTCTTAAATCTTACTTTTTTAGGAATTGCATAGAATCCATGTAATAAAGTAAAAATAAATCGAATTGGATTATTTAGTATAATCGAAGGGTTAGTTTTAATTTGAATCAAATCTTTAACAATTTGCAAACTATCACGAAATATAAACTTACTTCTTTCTAATGTTCCAAATAAATTAGAGATTGCCTTATATTTACTACCCTTAATATTCTCAAATAAAACTGCTTTTTTTCCAGAAGAAAACTCTTCTAAATGTATAGTTGCCATATCTAAATTAGGATCAGTCTCCTCCGAAAATATCCTAACTTCATTATTTTTATCTAGATCACAGATACATTCTGTTAAAGATTTATAAGACATACTCTGAAATAATTTAAAAATAACCTAACTATATTTTTAAGAAATTAAATTGTTTTCCTTTTTTTTATAGGAATATATTCTCTAAGATTCTCACCCATATATATCTGCCTTGGTCTACCAATAGGGTCATGATTCTCTCTCATCTCTTTCCATTGCGCTATCCATCCAGGTAATCTTCCAAGTGCAAACATCACAGTAAACATATCTGTAGGTATTCCAAGTGCTCTATATATAATCCCAGAATAAAAATCAACATTAGGATATAAGCCTCTAGAAATAAAATAATCATCTTTAAGTGCAACTTCCTCTAACTTTAAAGCTATATCTAGGACTGGATCGTTAATCCCTAATTGCTCTAGCACATCATAAGCAGCTTTTTTAATTATCTTTGCTCTTGGATCAAAATTCTTATAGACTCTATGTCCAAAACCCATTAAACGAAAAGAGTCTAATTTATCTTTTGCCTTATCAACATATTTACTTACATCACCGCCATCTGATTTAATTTGTTCTAACATTTCAATTACTGCCTGGTTAGCTCCACCATGAAGTGGCCCCCATAGAGCAGCTATACCTGCAGAAATAGATGCATATAAGCTAGCATGAGAAGAACCTACAATTCTGACTGTAGATGCAGAACAATTTTGTTCATGGTCAGCATGTAGTATAAGCAGCTTATCTAATGCTTTGGCAACTATAGGATTAATTTCATAATCTACTGTTGGTAAAGAAAACATCATCCGAATAAAATTCTCGCAATAATTTAGATTATTATCTGGATATATAACAGGCTGACGCATCCTATTTTTAAAACTCCAAGCAGCTAGTGTTGGTAATTTAGCAATTGAACGAATTATTTTACCATTAACTTCCTCAGCTGAACGATTTGGATCTAATGACTTTGGATAAAATGCTGTCAATGAAGAAACTAAAGAAGATAGCACACCCATTGGATGAGACTTTGAAGGAAATCCATCTAAAATAGCTTTAACATCTTCATGAACTAATGTGTGCTCTGATATATCCTTTTTAAAAATATCTAGTTGATGAATGTCAGGAAGATTTCCATATATTAATAAAAATGCAACCTCTAAAAATGTAGATTTCTCTGCTAAATCTTCAATAGCATAACCTCTATATCTTAAAATACCCTTCTCGCCATCTAGAAAAGTAATTGTACTTTCAGTAGATCCAGTATTCTTGAATCCTTTATCCATTGTAATCATTCCACTTTCGTTACGTAATTTACTAATATCAATAGCAATTTCGTCTTCTGTCCCTTTAATTACAGGTAGATCATATTTATTCCCATTATAATGTAATTCTGCTCTATCAGTCATCTTTCTTTTTTAGCCCAATATAAAATTTTTTCCTGGATAAACAGCTTTATCTCCTAAAAATTCTTCAATTCTTAACAACTGATTATATTTTGCAACCCTATCAGAGCGAGATACTGAACCAGTTTTAATTTGTCCGCAATCAAGAGCTACAGATAAATCAGCAATAATTGTATCTTCTGTTTCTCCTGATCTATGACTCATTACAGTTGTATAATTGTTTTTCTGAGCCATAATAACCGCATCTATAGTCTCTGTGAGTGTTCCAATCTGATTAACCTTTATAAGAATAGAATTAGCAATCTTATTATCAATCCCTTTACTTAACCTTTTAACATTTGTTACAAATAAATCATCACCTACTAATTGAACTTTATCTCCGATCTTATTTGTCAGGTTTTGCCATCCATCCCAGTCATCCTCATCTAAACCATCTTCAATGGAAATTATTGGATACTTTTTAGTCCAATTATCCCAAAAATCAATCATTTGATTTGGTGTCAACTTATCACCAGTAGATTGATGAAAATGATATACATCTTCTTCAGAATTATAAAATTCAGAAGCTGCTGCATCCATTGCTATAAATATATCTTCACCAGGTATATAACCAGCTTTATCTATTGATTTTAGTACTATCTCAATTGCTTCCTCATTTGATTTTAGATTAGGAGCAAAACCACCTTCGTCACCAACATTCGTAGAATAATTATTTTTCTTAAGCTCAAGTTTTAAGTTATGAAAAACTTCCGTGCCCATTCTAAGTGCTTGAGAAAAAGTTGAAGCTCCTACTGGCATTATCATAAACTCTTGAAAATCAATACTATTATCAGCATGAGAACCTCCATTTAATATATTCATCATTGGAATTGGCAGAATATTTGCATTATCTTTAGCTAAATATTCAAATAAATTCAAATTTTCCTCAAATGAAGCCGCTTTAGCGCACGCCATAGATACTGCAAGAATAGCATTTGCACCTAAAACTGATTTATTTGGTGTTCCGTCTAATTCAATCATTTTCATGTCAATTTCCTTTTGACGTCTAACGTCAAAACCAACAATCAAATTTGATATCTCTGTATTTATATTATTTACAGCAGTAAGTACACCTTTTCCAAGATAAATATTACTATCTCCATCTCGAAGTTCTACAGCTTCATATCTTCCTGTTGAAGCACCAGATGGAACAGAAGATCTCCCAATGATACCATTAGTAGTTTTTATTTCTACTTCAATTGTTGGATTACCTCTTGAATCTAGAATCTGTCTAGCATGTACTTCTTTAATTACTCCCATTAACTTTTATTTTTTCAACAAACTGATCAAATAGATACCGAGAATCATGAGGTCCAGGTGACGCCTCAGGATGATACTGAACAGAAAAACAATCTTTATTTAAAAACCTTATTCCTTCAATAGTTTCATCGTTAAGATTTATGTGAGTTACTTCAATATTATCATGATTTTCTACATCTTCTTTAGAAATACCAAATCCATGATTTTGAGATGTGACTTCAGCTTTTCCTGTAATTATATTCCTTACAGGATGATTAATACCTCGATGCCCATTATGCATCTTATAAGTAGATATTCCTTCAGATAGGGCTAAAACCTGATGACCTAGACAGATACCAAATACTGGTTTGCCATCATTTGTTATTTCTTTAACTTGTTTGATAACTTTAGGCATAGCAGAAGGATCTCCAGGCCCATTGGATAAGAAGAAAGCATCTGGACTCCATCTTTTAATATCTTTATATGATGTGTTCATTGGAAAAACTTGTAGATAACAATCGCGCTGCTCAAGACATCTTAAAATATTTTTCTTTACACCAAGATCTAATACTGCTACTTTATATTTTGATTTCTCATCACCAAAAAAGTAAGGTTCTTGAGTAGAAACCTTTGAACATAACTCTAAACCCTCCATAGATGGAACAATAGCTAGCTTCTTTTGCAATTCATTTATATCACTAATTTGAGTAGATATAATAGCATTCATAGCTCCTTTATCTCTAATATATCTGACAAGTGCTCTTGTATCAACATCACAAATGACAACACGATTCTGATCTTGGAAATATCCAAATAAATCTTTATCAGCAGCCTCACGTGAATATCCTTGATTAAAATTCTTACAAATAAGCCCAGAAATCTTCATAGAATCAGATTCTACTTCTTCAGAGTGTGAGCCATAATTTCCAATATGAGCATTAGTAGTTACCATTAATTGCCCATAATATGATGGGTCAGTAAAAACTTCTTGGTAACCTGTCATTCCAGTATTAAAGCAAATCTCACCAGTAGCAGTCCCATTAATCCCTGCAGATCTACCATAAAATATTGTCCCATCTTCCAGAAGAACTAATCCAGGATCTCTTTTTATATATTTCATAACTAAATTAAAAATTTAAATAAAATTAAAAAAAAAGGACAAAGTAGAAAAAACTTTATCCTTAAATTCTTTAGTAAAATCAAAATTATTCTTTTTTATCCTCCTCTTCATTATTCTCATCACCAGAATCTTCAGATGAATCTTCTGTAGCATCTTCTGCTTTTGGATTTTCTGTAGCATCTTCTGCTTTTAGATCTTCTGTAGCAACTTCTGCTTTTAGATCTTCTGTAGCAACTTCTGCTTTTGGATCTTCTGTAGCAACTTCTGCTTTTGGATCTTCTGTAGCAACTTCTGCTTTTG
>MDTG01164113.1_pt1 | contig 15942 bp, 16 predicted proteins | sample 811421 | NCBI WGS metagenome assembly MDTG01 (sample SAMN05326645, study PRJNA326480) | marine metagenome | isolation source: seawater | place: Pacific Ocean: South East | collected 2011 | reverse complement strand
TGAGGATATACTATTATAATTCTTTAATTACAATACTTAAAACTATAATAAATAAATAAATTAACTTATGTTTTCTGTAATATTTCCAGGTCAAGGGTCACAAATTGTAGGGATGGGAAGGGATCTTCTGAATAAATACGATAGTGTTAAAAAAACCTTCGATGAAGCAGATGATATATTGGGTTTTTCAATTTCTAAATTAATCCTAGAAGGTCCAAAAGAAAAATTAGATCTTACGGAAAATACTCAGCCAGCAATATTCTTAGTTAGTTTTTCAATTTTTAATGTGGTTAAAAATGAATATGGGATAAATCTAAATAAAGCCAAATACTTTGCGGGACATTCACTTGGAGAATATAGTGCCCTTACTACTTCAGGCGTTTTAAACTTTTCTGATACTTTAAAAATATTACAAATAAGAGGCAAAGCAATGCAAACTGCAATTCCAAAAGGTGAGGGAGGAATGTTAGCTATTCTTGGTAGCGATATAGATAAAATAGAAACAATTATTAAAAATTTTGATTGTGAAATAGCTAATGATAACTCTAATGGACAATTAGTAGTAAGTGGTAGGACTAAACATTTAGAAAATTTAATCTTAGATTTAAAAAATAAGGGAATTAAAAATATTAAGTTACCAGTGAGTGCACCATTCCACTGCAAATTAATGGAGAAAGCAACAAAAGTAATGAGCATTGAAATAGAAAACATTGATTTTAAAGAAAGTAAGAATAAGTTGATTTCCAATGTTACTGCTGAAGAAATATCAGAACCAATTGAAATAAAGAAACTTTTAGTTCAACAAATTGAAAAAAGAGTTAGATGGAGAGAAAGTGTGAATTACATGATTAATAAGGGAATTAAACAATTTATTGAAATTGGCCCTGGTAAAGTTTTGTCAGGTTTAATAAAAAGAATAGATAGAAGTGTCAAAGTTAGTGCAATTAATAACGAAGAAGATATAAAAGAATTAAAAATAAATGATTAATTTTAAAGATAAAAAAATACTTATTACAGGTGCTACTGGTGGTATAGGTAATTCTTTAGTAAAAAAATTTCTTTCTTTAGATGCAACAATTTTGGCCACAGGTACCAATGATGAAAAATTAAATACTCTTAAAAAAAATTTTCCAAAAATTGAAATTCTAAAATTTGATATTTCACAACATTCAAAAATTGAAAACTTTATTGAGGACGCCACTTCAAAAATAAATGGACTTGACGTTCTGATAAATAATGCAGGTATAACTCTTGATAATTTATCACTTAGAATAAAGAACGAAGAGTGGCAAAAAGTAATTGATGTAAATTTAAGCTCGACATTTTATATGTGCAAATATGCAATTAAAAAAATGTTAAAAAATAAATTTGGAAGAATAATAAATGTTACTTCAATTGTCGGTCATACAGGAAATTTAGGTCAATCCAATTATGCAGCCTCGAAAGCAGGATTAGTTGCGATGTCTAAAAGTTTAGCAATTGAATATGCAAAAAAAAATATAACCATTAATTGTGTTTCACCAGGTTTTATAGAAACCAATATGACTCAAAATATTAATGAAAGTTTTAAAGAAATTTTATTATCTAGAATTCCAATGAATAAATTAGGTAATGGCGAAGATGTATCGAATACAGTGGCATTTTTAGCATCAGATTCAGCGTCGTATATAACTGGAGAAACAGTACATGTTAATGGGGGCATGTATATGGCTTGACAAAGTTGAGTAATAATTTATTAACGAATTTATAACAAAAGGATTAAAATGTCAGAAGATGTTTCAAGTAAAGTAAAAAAGATAGTTGCAGATCACTTAGGGATAGATGAAGGAAAAGTAACAGACGAGTCAAGTTTCATTGATGATTTGGGTGCTGATAGCTTAGATACTGTTGAATTAGTAATGGCTTTTGAGGAGGAATTTGGTTCAGAAATTTCTGATAGCGAAGCTGAAAAAATCTTAACAGTTGGGGATGCAATAAAATTTATCGAGAGTAAAAGTAATTAATTAAGTTAAATGTCCTCAAATAACGATGGGATAATTATAATATTGTCTTCACCATCAGGAGCAGGAAAAACAACTTTAGTTAAATTATTATCGGAAAAAAAAAAATTTATTATTTCAATTTCACACACCACTCGACAACCAAGAAGCAACGAAGTTAATGGTAGAGACTACCATTTTGTCACTGATGAGAAATTTAAAAATTTAATTAAAAACGACGAATTTTTGGAATATGCAGAGGTATTTAATAATTTATACGGGACATCAAAAAAACCGGTATTTGAAAATTTAGATAAGGGTAAAAATGTAATTTTCGATATTGATTGGCAAGGCACTAAACAAATAAAATTGAAAAATATTAAATATAAAATAGTTACATTCTTTGTTCTGCCACCAAGTAAAGATGTTCTTTATGAAAGATTAAGTAATAGGGATATGAAAGATAAACTTATTGCCTCAGAAAGAATGAAAGATTTTAATAAAGATTTGAATCACTGGGTAGATTATGACTTTGTTGTTATAAATGACCATTTAGACGAATGTTTTAACGAAATTAATGAGTTAATTAATTTTTCAATATCAAAAACAAAAAAAACAAAATACGATAAGATCTTCATTGAAAAACACATTAAAAAATTATCTGACTAATTTTTCATATTCTTTAGTTATTTTAAAGAAAGTCTCAGCAGATAGGTTTTGAGGCCTTAAATTCAAATCAAGTTTTAATTTATTTTCTAAATTAATTTTATCTTTAAATAGTATACTTAAGGGTTTTTTAATTTTTTTTCTTCTTTGATTAAAAAAAACTCTGGTTACATATTCTAAATTTTCAGGTTTTTGAAATTCAAATGGTTTCTCTTTTCGGTCAAAGATAAGTAGTGAGCTTTTAATTTTAGGCTTAGGGAAAAAAGAATTAGGATTTATATCTATAACTTTAAGAATATTAAATTTCCAAGATGCTAAAATTGAAAGCCTTCCATAGTTTTTTGAATTTTCTTTAGATAAAATCCTGTCTGCTAATTCTTTTTGAAATAAAAAAACTATTTTATTAAAACTAAATTTTTCTTTATTTATAATCAACTTAACTAAAATCTGAGAAGAAACATTATATGGCAAATTACCAAAAATTATTAAATTTTTTCCTAGAGAGCCACCAAGTGAAAAATCTAAAAAATCTTTATTAAATATATTTATACTAAGATCAAATTTTTTTTTTAATAATTCAACAAGATTCTTATCTTTTTCTATAAGAGATATTTTTTTTGGATTTTTTTTTATTAAATATTCTGTTAAATTTCCTGTGCCTGGGCCAATTTCAAGTATCTCTGTATCTTTTTTTATATCCACACAATTGGAAATTTTTTCTAAAATATTTTTATCTATAAGAAAATTTTGACCAAGACTCTTTTTTGGATTAATTTGCACTAAATTTTTCTATAAAATTAATTACCTCTATAAAGCTATCAGGTTTTGAGGTTTTTTTCCCAATCATCTGATTATTAGGACCGTGGTCTGGTGTAATTCTTATAAATGGTAGACCTAACGTAATATTAATGGCTTTAAACTCGTACAATGTTTTTATTGGAGTTAAAACTTGATCATGATACATGCCAATAACCACATCATAATTCTTTATATTTTCTTTCATAAATAAAGTATCTGCTGGATAGGGTCCAGATATGTTAATATTATCTTTTTTTAATTTATTTATAGCTGGATTTAAAATTTTTTTCTCTTCAGAAAAATTACTTATAGTTTCACAATGTGGATTTAAACCAGTTAATGCAATTTTTGGTTTTTTATTTCTATATTTTTTGTAAAATGTATTTATTGTTTTCGCTTGATAAATTATCTTTTTTTTTGAAATTTGCTTAAAAATTTTTTTAAGTGGTAAGTGAGTAGTTATTGGGCTAACAGACAAATTATTTCCATAAATTAACATTACTTCTTTGTTAATTCTGCCAGTTTTTTCTGAAAAATATTCAGTCATACCAGGATATTTTTTATTTAAAAAATGTTTTTTTGATATAGGTCCATTTACCAGAAATCTAAGATTATGTTTTTTTATTATTTTAAGAGCTTTAGTAAAACACTCCTCTAAATATTCATTAGATTTATTTGATATTTTATCAAATGTTTTTTTAAAATTGAAATCAATATTATATACATTTATTTCGTTTTTATTATTCGACAGAAACAGAATTTCTGTGTCAGAAATAATATTTAATTTGAAGTTATAACTTAATTTTCTCATTTGTTTTTTTAGTAGTTTAATAGAGCAAATTAAAAGGATAGGATTATTAATATTTTTAAAATTTTTTATCTTTAATGATTTAAAAAAAATTTCAAGAAATACACTATAGGGCTCACCTGCAACGACAATTATAGGATCATTTTTCATAAATATTAGTATTTAATTCAATTTTTTTAAAAAAAGTTTGTGATAATTGTGTAAGTTGTCTTTCAGCTTCTTTATTTATCATAGCTTGCAGCTCATCATCGAAAGATATTTCTTTTGCAATTTCTCTTTGATCTTTAAGCATAAGAATTAATATTCCATTTGGCACATTGAGAGGCTCGGAAACTTCTGAATTTTCAAGATTTTTTATTTTATTATATATTTGTTTTGATATTTGATTTTGATTAATCCATCCAATTTTACCCGCAAATTTTGAGGAGTCTGATATGCTAAGTACACTTGCAGTATTTTCAAAGCCTATATCAGAAATACTTTTTTTGATTTGATTAAATGTAGTCTCTAGTTCTTCAGTTGTATTACCTGAAAAAAGTATCTCATAGAGCAAATATTCTTTTATTTTTTCTTTTGAGTTATCAATTTTAAATCGTAGTTCTTCTTCTATTTTTTTTTTATCAACATAAATTTGATTAATAAATTTATCATAAATTAGCTTATTCCATAATATTTCAATTTCTATTTTTTTAGCTATCAATTCTTGATTTAAATTTAGATTTAATAATAAATTATTAAAATCTTCATCATTACCCATATTTAAATTATTTCTAAATTTTAAAATCTGATCTTGTACAAGTTTATCATTTTCCCCAAATATGAAATTTTTTTTTAGTTCTATCTCTTTAATTTTTTCTCTGATTAAAGATTTTGCTGAGTATTCAACTAATAGCTCATTCTCAAGCTCTGAGAGTCTATTATTAATTAGTAATAAATAATTTATCTCATTCTTAATATCTATATTTGTAATTACATTATCCGCTACGACATATTTAATATTAATTTCGTTAGCAAAAATATGATTTTTTGTTAGAAATAAAAATAATATTATTATTTTTAAGTAAAATTTTTTGTTAATCATTAATTTATATTAGTTGAGTTTAACTTCGAAAAAGGAATAATTGTTATAGAAAAAAATAGCTCTTCCTCAGGTTTTATATCAGCATCACTGTAAAATTGTTTATTATATTCTAGTGCTGCTCTTAAACAGTCGTTCTCATATTGATAAACTAAATTATAAAATTCTGTTAAGTCAATTTCTTTATTTCTTCTAGTAGCAAATTTTATAGAATTTCTTTCATCAAATTTATAGGAGGTTGTATTACTTATAAAACTTTTTGATCCTACTAAATTTCTTTCTTCTAAAAATTCAAAATTAGTGACAAAGTTATTAACTGTAATTTCTGCTAAAATAGAATTTAAATTTGTATCTTCTAAGTTATTATCGAGCATAAAATTATATTGTAAACTTAGGTTATCTAAAGTATTTATTTTTAATCTACCAATTATGTCAGAATACTTTTGATTTAATGTTGTTTTATTTGGCAGGTCGTGGTTTTCAGTATCCCTTAATACCTGATACATTTCGAAGTTAACCATTTCATTTCCTTCAAAGTTTTCCTTTTTATATTCAAAACCTAAGGTAGCAGACTGACCACCCTCAATGGAGTCTGAGCCATATATTCTATCAAAAGAGTTAATATTATTAGAATCTAATTTTTGATCATCATTTGACAAATTTTTAGTAATATTTGGACTGTATCTTAGCGAGAGAATAGGTTTAAATATATTATTGTTAAGCTTACTTTGTTTCTGCAAAGGATAACTGATATTATACATTAATTTTGATAAAAGTTGATTCTTTGAGTTGCTATCATTTTCTGATCCTATTTTATTTCTTACATTTGGATTTTTTAAACTAATTATAAAATTACTTAAAACACCATTGTTAGAAAATTTTTCAAGAGATTTATATCTTATTTCATTTACAAGTGATTGCTGATATTTGTTAGTCTCAAATTGTTTCTGAAAAATATTTGATGAAAACGTTAGCTCCCCGGGTAAATCAAAAATATTTTTTAAGTCTTTATTAAATGAAATATTAGGATATATGAACTGATATCTGTCATTCCCTTTAACTGACAAATCCTCGTAAGATTCTATATCTAAAGACAAAGAAGCGTCTGAAGAGTAGCCACTAAAATTAAGGAATGAATGCATAGTATTATTATTTTTTATAAGTGAAGATTTTGGATCATACATTTTTAAATATGTATCATTTGATACAGTCTCTATATTTACTTCTAGTGAACTTTCAGAGAAAAAATTTTCATTAAATATAAATTTTGTATTTGAAAATAAATGAGATTTTGAACTTTGCTCTCCACTAGATAATGTAGAGGTAAACAAACCTACATCACTTATATGATTATAATTTTTCTCTACTTTTCTATATTCGTTTTGTAATAAAATATCTTTATTTGTGAATAGTCGAGGTGTGAAAGTTAAATCTTTATTTTCTGATAAAACTTTAAAGTATGGTATTTGTACAGAGGAACCTATATTACCACTATCACCAAATGTTGGTATTAAAAAACCTGATTGTCTTTTTACTGTTGGATCTGGGTGAAAAAATTTTGGAAAATATAATATTGGATGATCGTAAAGTTCTAACCATGCATTTTTATATTCAATTATTTTTTTTTCTTTATCATGGGTAACCTTTTCTGCACGCATTTCCCAAGACGGACAACCATCTTTTTTTTTACATGTTGTAAAAATACCTTTTGATAAAATTGTTTTATTTTTATTCATTTCTAATACATTTCCATAAAGTCTAGGGTCGTTATCCTTATTTCCAAATGCATTTTTGTTGAATAAAAACTTTGCATCTTTTCCAAAAAACTCTTTAGTTTCTAAATTTCCAAAAAAACTTTCCAAGAAACTTTTACTACCATCAAAGTGTTTAATATTAACGTTCTTTGCTTTTAAAATTTTAAGGTCAAGAGAAAATTCAAAATCGTCAATAATAAATATATTTTTATCTCTATCTTCAATTGTTGTTTTTGCTTTTGAAAAGACTTTACCTGATTTTCTATCAAATGTAATACTTTCAGTATTTATAGTATACTTATTTTCAATATTTATTTTTGTTTTCCCGTAACTAACTATTTTTTCTGTATCTCTATTATATGATATTTTATCTGCTTCTATGATTGTATTATTAAGTTGATCATCTACCCTTACGTTTTCTTCTAAAAATAAATATTTTTCAATTTTACTATATTCAAATTTTTGGCTCGTGATAATAACATTATCACTGGATGTTATTTTTGCTCCATCTTTTGATGTTAACTTGTTACCATTATCAAGAATTAAAATTTCATTTCCTTCGAATGAAAATTCATCAGCTAAACTATGAGTATTTAATAATAATAAAAATATTAATATATTAATTATTTTTTTGAACATAATTTATTTCTCATTTATTTTTATTAGACCCACAAAACAGAATAAGGTTATAATTAATAATGGGAGCCAAATAGATAAAATTAGTGGAAGTTTATCATTTTGTCCTAACAAACCAGAAAAATAACTTATATAGTAAATCAAAACAGAAAATAGTGTTCCCAATATAATATGAAATATTTTTGATTTATTTCTTTTAATATTCAGCATAACTATTGACCCCAATATAGTCATGATAGTTAAATAAAAAGGGTAAGATATAAGTTTATGGATATGGACATTAATACTACTTATTGTGTATCCAATTTTCTCGTAATTCTTTCTTATTTTGTTTAGTTCAACAAAATTCAAGGAAGATAAATCTGAAAAAAGCTTACTAATTTGGTTCGCGTTAAAATTGGTTTTAAATAAGTAATTTTCCTTTATCTGTAAACTTGAATTATTCTCAGAAAACTTTCCTTTTTCTATTACCCAAATATTATTTTGAATATCAATTTTACTAGCTGTAATATTTGCAATTATTTCATAGTCTTGAGAAAATTGATTAATTGAAACATTTTTTAAAATTTTATCATCCAGACTTTCTGCATTTATAATATTAATTTTATCTTCAATTTCATCTCTAATCCATAAACCATTCTCAGTTACAACCGCTAAATATTTATTATCTTTTGAATATTTATTTTTAATGTCCAAATATATAAATTTAAAATTTGAAGAAAGATTATAAAAAATAATTATAATCAATACTGAAATGATAAGAGAAAAAGATGATATAATTAATATAAGTTTAGAGTTACTTAAACTAATTTTTTTAAAAATTTCAAGTTCTTCTTTATCGAGAAGTCTAATAAAAAAAAATTGAGTTGCAATAAAAAAAATAAAAGGAAATGTTTCATAAATTACAGAAGGTGTATTTAATAAAGTCATATACAAAGGGAAAAGTAAACTAACATCTGAATTTTTAAAAAAAGAAACTTCTTCAAAAATATTTAGGATAACAGTTAAAAATAAAAAAATAAAAAAAACGTATAAAAAAATTTTTGAAAAAGATTTAATTAAATAACTTTGGTATGTTTTAATCATGATTTAAATTTAAGTTTTTGAAATATAAATATATAATTTAGTATAAAAATTATAAGAGGAATTAATAAAAAAATTATAAAAGAATTATTACTTTCTACCCATCTAGCCAAAATTTCTGAAATTATAATAACTGAAATACCAAATATAAAAACTAAATATTGAATTTTTGAATATTTAAAATAATCTTTGTTAAACAAAATCATAATTGATGCAATTAAAATTATAGCAGGGATAAAAAGAGGTTTGAAAATTCTTTTAAATATCTCTTCTTTTATAGAAATTTCTAAACTTTTGTCACACACTAAAAATTTAGATGCTTTATAATAATTTTTATTCAAGTTTAAATTTGAAATACATTCAAAAAGATATTTTGTTTTAACTTCCTGCACTTTAGGAAAGGTGGTAGTTTTAGTTGTATATTTTGATAAATCAAATTCTGTTTTTTTAAATTCAAAAATAGTTATTTTTTTTTCATCAACATCTATGAACTTTCCATCTGTTAATATTAAGAAATTTTTATTATTGTAATTTTCAATTTTACCTTTTTTTGAGTAAATAATTTGAGATTTGTTCTCGTCTAATTTGTCTTTCAAATAGACGTTTTTTAAATTACCCTCTTTGTCCTTACTTTCAACATAAATTGTTAAATTTGATACTGTATCTATAAACCTTTTTTCTTTTACCAAGTTAGGAAAAAAATCTATATTTGACGATCTAATAAAATCTCTAGCTAAATTTTGAGAATTTGGAACAATAAAAGCATTTAATATAATCTGCACAGTTAAAAAAAATAATGATAGATATATTAGCTGATTTATAAATTTAATTTTATTGACTCCGATATTCCAAAAAATCATGAGTTCATTTTTTGTCTCATACTTATTAATTATATAAAATGTAGCTAGAAAAATACAAAAAGGAATAATTCTACTAAAAATTTTAGGTAAGTTGAGAGCTGTAATAAAAAAATAGGTTTTTATACCATGGCCATCCTCGGAGATATAATCAAGAAAGTTCACAGCTTGTACAACCCATATAATAAGGGCTAAACTTAATGAAATTAGTAAAAAAAATTTTGTTACATCTAAAAACAATTTATTAAAAAGAATTTTTTTCATTGAAATTTGACCTGATAATAATTATATATCTTCAACTTTTGTTTATATTTTAAATACAACCTAAAGTACATATTTATAAAAAATGTCAATAAAAATAAGCCATAAAAATCAAATAAGTGAAAAATTAATTAAAAATTACGTTTTGTTTTCAAACGAAGATTTTAAGATTAATGGATTAAATAAATTATTATTAAGTAAGCAATCAAATCAAATTAATAGAACTATTTATTATAATAAATCAAAGAAAAAACAATTTATTATATTTAATCATGGCCCAGATCAAAAAATTATTTTAATAAAAATTAAAAAAGATCAAACTTCAACTGAGAACGAAAAAAAAGGAGCAAATTTTTATAATTTTGCCAAATCCAATCTATTAACAAATTTAACTTTTTTTGACAGCAATATCAATGAAACACAATCGAAAAACAAAAATTTTATAGAAGAATTTTTACATGGAATGCAATTAAAATCTTATGATTTTAACAAATATAAAACAAAAAAAGAAGTAACAGACATGAATATAAATATTATTTTTAGAAAAAAAATTCCAATTAAAACAAAAAATAATAGATTTATTTCACTACTTGAAGGTACAAATTTTACTAAAGATCTTGTTTCAGAGCCAGGTAATATTCTTCATCCAGATGAGTACGCAAAGCGAATACTTAAACTAAAAAAATTTGGACTTAAGATAAAGGTTTATAATGAAAAAGAACTTAAAAAGTTGGGTATGGGTGCACTACTTGGGGTAGGTCAAGGTAGTATTAGAGGCTCATATCTTGTTACAATGGAATGGAACGGCGGTAAATCAAAAAATAACCCCTTGGCGTTTGTAGGTAAGGGTGTATGTTTTGATACTGGTGGTTACTCCTTAAAGCCAGCAAGATTTATGGAAGATATGACTTATGATATGGCGGGCTCAGCTGCTGTAGTTGGTTTAATGAAAACTTTAGCTTTAAGAAAAGCAAAAGTAAATGCAGTCGGTGTAGTGGGACTTGTTGAGAATATGGTCAGTGGAAATGCTCAAAGACCAGGTGACATTGTTAAATCTTATAGTGGAAAAACTATAGAGGTTTTAAATACTGATGCTGAAGGTAGATTGGTATTAGCAGATGCTTTAACTTTTACTGAAAGAAAATTTAAACCAAAATTTATAATCGACTTAGCAACATTAACAGGTGCTATTATTGTTTCTCTAGGTTCAGAGTATGCGGGACTTTTTTCTAATGATGATAAATTGTCAAAACAATTACTAGATGCTGGGGAAAAAGTAGATGAAAAATTATGGAGAATGCCTCTTCATAAAAATTTTGATAAATTGATGAACTCAAAAAATGCCGATATGCAAAATATTAATTATGTTGGGGGAGCTGGATCAACAACTGCCGCTCAATTTTTACAAAGATTTATTATAAACAAAACACCATGGGCTCATTTAGACATTGCTGGTATGGCTTTCTCAAAATATGGAGGAGCGTTAAATTCAGGTGGCGCAACGGGATACGGTGTTAGACTATTAAATAAGTTAGTTGAGGATAATTATGAGTAATATGGAAAAAACTTTATCAATAATTAAACCAGATGCAGTCGAGAGAAGTTTAGAGAACGAAATTAAAGAAATGTTTAAACAGAAAGGCTTCTCTATTTTAAAAGAAAAAAAAATTCAGATAGAGAAATCAGAGGCAGAAAAATTTTATAAAGTGCATGAAACAAAACCATTTTATAATGATCTTTGTGCATATCTTTCATCAGGACCGATTGTTGCGATGGTACTTGAAAAAGAAAACGCTATATTAGAAAATAGAGACTTAATGGGAGCAACAAACCCAAAAGAAGCAGAAGAGGGTACAATTAGAAAAAAATATGGAATATCTATTGATAAAAATTCAGTTCATGGATCAGATAGTTCTGAGAACGCAAAAATTGAAATAGACTTCTTTTTTAAAGATTAAAAATTTTCAATATTGCTCTTGGATATAATTTGTGTTCTTCTAACAAAATCTTTTTAGCTAACGTTTTAGGAGTATCGGTTTTATTGATTTTAACTTTCTTTTGAACAATAATTTTTCCAGCATCAAGTCTTGAATTCACAAAATGCACTGTACAACCAGAATATTTTTCATTACTTTTAATTACTCTCTCATGAGTATTTAAACCTTTATATTTTGGAAGTAGAGATGGGTGAATATTTAAAATTTTTTTATTAAAATTTTTAATGAAATTTTTAGATAAAATTTTCATAAAACCAGCAAGGCAAATTAATTCTATCTTATTTTTTTTTAGTTCGTAAATCATTTTTTTTTCTGGAGACGTCCTTTTTTTATAATCAAATACCTTTTTTTTTATTTTAAAAATTTTTGCAAATTTTAAACCTTTTGAATTTGGATTATTAGAAATTATCATTTCAATAGAAATAGGTGATGTATTAGTTTTTGAAAATCTGATTAGAGATTTAAGATTACTTCCTGCCCCCGAAATAAAAACTGCAGTTTTTATTTTCTTAGATCCAGTTGATATTACCATTTAATTTAATTTTATTTTTACCTCTTGAAATTTTTCCAATCACATAAGGACTAAATTCTTTTGAAAAGTATTTTTTTGCTTGATTAACCTTCTTTGGATTTACAATTAAACAAAAACCAACACCACAATTAAATGTTCTAAGCATTTCTTTATCAGATATTCTATTAGATTTAAGCCATCTAAAAATTTTAGATGTTTTTATTTTATTTAAATCAATTTCAGCAACTAAGTTTTTTGGTATTATTCTTTTCAAATTATCTGGTATACCCCCACCCGTTATATTAGCACATGCTTTTATGATATTTTTAGTTGTTAAGTTTAGCACTTCTTTAACATAAATTTTAGTTGGCCTAAGAAGTTCTTTTTTTAAAAATTTATTTTTTTTAATATTGATTTTTTTTTTATTTAGAATGTACCTAACAAGAGAATATCCATTCGAATGAAGACCATTTGATGGAACAGCTAATATAATATCTTTATCATTAATTTTTTTTTTGTGTAAAATTTTATTTTGATCAACTATTCCAACCGCGAAACCTGCAATATCAAATTTATTCTTTTCATAAGTTCCGGGCATTTCCGCGGTCTCTCCGCCAACTAAATCACAACCCGATTGTTTACATCCGTTAAGAATACCTTTAATAATTGATTTTAATTTTTTTAATTTAATTTTATTAATTGATATATAATCTAAAAAAAAAATTGGCTTTGCACCTTGTACTATTAAGTCATTTACACTCATTGCAACTAGATCTATCCCAATAGTGTCATATTTGTTGAGAGTATTTGCAATTTCAATTTTAGTTCCAACACCATCTGTACAGGCTACAATTTTTGGATTTTTATAATTTTTTGGTATATTTGATATAGAGCCAAAACCACCAATATTATTAAATTTAGACTTTTTATTTTTTGCTTTAGTATTTTTTGATATAAAATCTATAAATTTATCAGCTATTGATATATTTACGCCACTTTTTTGATATGTAAATTTATTATTATTCATTAAAATAATGTATGTATTTTAAAAATTTTTTATTATGTTTGAAAAAAACTTATATAATTTTTTTTGTAACTCTTCTATTTTTAAATTTTACTACCTCAGATTTAAAATCGTCAATTTTTTCGGTTGATGAAATAGAAATTATAGAGCCTTTTGAATTAAATTTTCAAAAAAAGGTTGTTATAGACAAAGCTTTTAAAGAAGCATTTAAAAAATTAACAAAAATGACAGTAGCATCAAATCAGTCAAAGAAATTGGAAAATATAAAAATATCAGAAATTAAAAATCTAATCGAATCATTCAATATAAAAAATGAAAAATTTGTTCAAAATTCATATATCGCAAATTTTGAAGTTAATTTTAGTAAACAAAACACTTTATTATTTTTTGAAAAAAAAAATGTTTTCCCGTCTTTACCATCAAGTAAGGATATTATGATACTGCCGGTTTTTATTGATAATGAAAATGAAAAAATAAATATATTTGATCAAAATCCTTTTTTAACTGAATGGTTATCCGAAAAAAAAGATTATCATTTACTAAATTATGTGATTCCAGCTGAAGATTTAGATTTATTAAAAGTTTTAAACCAAAATTATGATTATTTAGAGGAATATAATTATCAAAATTTAATTGAAAAATATGGATATAAAGACTTTATAATTTGTCTTATTTATAAACATAAAAAAGATATTAAAGTATTCTCAAAAATCAAAATTGATAATAAAATCAAAATTACAAGTAAAACTTTTGATATAATAAATTTTTCAGATCCAAAAAAGGTAATTCAATTTATTAATAGAATAAAAAACATATATGAAGATGCATGGAAGTTAAACAACCAAATTAACCGATCAGTGAAATTGGCAATTAACATAAATGTAAAATCTAAAAACTATAATAAAAACTTAATATTTGAAAATTTTTTAAAAAACAATGAATTGGTTTCAGAGTTCATTATTAAAAGTTTCGATAATAAAACACTAAATTATAAAATAATATTTAATGGATCACCTAATAAATTTTTAAAAATAGTTGAAGAAAATGGAATTAATATTGATACTTCAAAACAAGTATGGTTCTTAAATTAAATGAGAGATTTGGATCAACAGTTATTAAATTTTAATTTTAAAAAAAATTATGAAAAAGATGATTTTTTTATATCCAGAAGTAATTATTTTGCATATAAATTAGTTGAAACTTGGCCAAAATGGGAAAAAAATATTGTAAATATTTGTGGTGAAAATTATTCAGGTAAATCTCATCTTGGTGAAATATTTCAAAAAAAAAATAAGGGAAAAATTATAGATTTAAAGAAAACAAGTTTAAATGAATTTGACAATTTAAGAGTATTTGAAAATATAATTTTAGAAAATTTTGATAATAATTTTGATGAAAAATCAATTTTCTCTCTTATTAATTTTGTTGATCAGAATAATAAGTTTTTGTTAATTATTTCAGAAAAACCTATTAATGAAATTAAATTTTCACTCCATGATTTGGAGTCAAGATCTAAAAATTGTTTAATCGCTAAAATTGAAAAACCTGATGATGATTTAATCAAGGTGTTATTATCCAAAAGTTTCTCAGATAAACAAATTTTAGTTGATAATAAATTAATTGATTTTATTGCAAAAAGAATACCAAGGTCTTATGGTAAAATTTTCGAATTTATATATAAGATTGATGAGATAAGCTTAAAAAAGAAAAAATCTATTGATCTAAAAACAATTAAAAATGTGTTAAAGGTGTAGTAACTTGAATAAATATCGAACTCATACATGTGGTGAACTTACAAAAAAGCATAACAACTTAAACGTAGTTTTGTCTGGATGGATAAACAAAAAAAGAGACCATGGTAACTTATTATTTATTGATCTAAGAGATAACTATGGGCTAACGCAATGTTTAATTGATAAGGAAAATAAATTTTTTAAAGAATTGGAAAAAATTCAGCTTGAGAGTGTCATTAAAATCAATGGAGTAGTAAGTGAAAGATCAAAAGATACTGTAAATAAAGAACTTAAAACTGGAGAAATTGAGATAAAGATCGAGAGCTATGAGATTTTGGGAACATGTAAAGAATTACCAATGCCGATATTTAGTGATCAAGAATATGCTGAAGAGATAAGACTTAAATATCGTTTCCTAGATCTAAGAAGAAAAAAGGTTCATGAAAATATTTTACTAAGATCAAAAGTTATTTCATTTATAAGAAAAGAATTAACAGCTTTAGGTTTTAATGAATTTCAAACTCCAATTTTAACATCTTCAAGCCCTGAGGGCGCAAGAGATTTTTTAGTTCCAAGCAGATTAAATCATGGTAAATTTTATGCATTACCGCAAGCGCCTCAACAATTTAAACAGTTAATCATGGTTTCTGGATTTGATAAATATTTTCAAATTGCTCCATGCTTTAGAGATGAGGACGCAAGAGCAGACAGAAGCCCAGGGGAATTTTACCAGTTAGATTTAGAGATGTCTTTTGTA
>MDTG01178602.1_pt1 | contig 15943 bp, 16 predicted proteins | sample 811421 | NCBI WGS metagenome assembly MDTG01 (sample SAMN05326645, study PRJNA326480) | marine metagenome | isolation source: seawater | place: Pacific Ocean: South East | collected 2011 | reverse complement strand
GATGGAGAAGTTTCAGTTGGTATTTTACCAAGAAATCCGTTAGAAAATGGTGAATTAGATAAAAAAGAAATTGAAAAATGTGAGAAAAATCCGAACAGTAGTTTAAAGATTCTGAAGACTGATATTCCACAACCAAAAATCAAAACAAAAGGTGCGAAATATACACCACTTTCTAAAAGAGCAGATAAACCAAATGGTATATCTTGGGTTTTAAAAAATCTTCCAAATTTACCTGATTCAAAAACGTGCAAACTTATTGGTACTACTAAAAATACCATAAAGTCAATAAGGGATAGAAGTCATTGGAATTCACAAAATATCAGACCACAAAACCCATTTGAATTAGGTTTTTGTTCTAAAGAAGAACTTGAAGAGTTATTCAAAAAATATTCAGAAAAATCAGAACCTTAATGTTTAAATTATCATTTATTAAAAAAAAATTTTATAAGCTTGTAAAGTGTTAAGAAAAAAAACTAAAATCTCAATCGTAATGGGAAGTCAGTCTGACTGGAAAACACTATGTAAATGCCAAGATATTTTAAACTTGTTTAATTTACCATTTGAAAAAAAAATTATATCCGCACATAGGACACCAGACAGACTATATGATTATGCAAAAAATCTTGCGAAAAAAGAAATACAGATTGTAATTGCAGGTGCAGGAGGAGCTGCACATTTGCCAGGAATGATAGCCTCAATGACAACAATACCTGTGTTAGGGGTGCCTATTCAAACTAAGACATTATCCGGAATTGATAGTTTGTTATCCATTGTACAAATGCCTTTTGGCATACCTTTGCCAACACTTGCAATTGGAGAAGCTGGTGCAAAAAATGCTGCATTATCTGCAGTTTCAATACTTAGTCTCAATGATGAGAAGATTAGGAAGGAGTTAGATAAATTTAGAATTAAGCAAACAAAATCCATTAAAAAAGTACCCCGATAAATGGAGAAAAAAAAATCAATTAATACCATTGGAGTTTTAGGAGGTGGACAACTCGGGATGTTTTTGTGTAAAGCATCAAAAAAGCTAAACTTAAAAACAATTGTACTATCTGAAGAAAAAGATTGTAGTGCATCAAAATTTTGTGATGATATGTTTGTAGGTAAATTTAATGACCTAAGCGTTATTGAAAAATTTATGCAAAAAGTTGATGTAGTTACCATAGAAACTGAAAATATTCCTCTTAAAACTTTAAGATTCATAGAAGAAAAAAAAAGTTTAAAACCATCATCCAAAGTCATTGAAATAGCACAAAACAGAATTAAAGAAAAAAAATTTTTAAATTCTTTAAAAGAAATTTCTACTACTGAATTCAACGAAATTAATCATTTTGAAGATTTATTAAAAGCATTCAATAAATTTGGAAAAAAACTCTTACTTAAATCCTCTGAGTTCGGATATGATGGAAAAAATCAATTCAAAATAAATAAAAACAATATCGACGAATTTAAAAAATTTAATTTGAAAGGTTTTGTTGCAGAAAAAATTGTTAATTTTGATAAGGAAATTTCTGTAATTTGTTTTAGAGATAATAAAGGCAATATAGAATATCTACCTCCAGTACATAATATTCATAAAAAAAGTATACTTAAATCAACAACATTTCCTCCTAATATTTCAAAAGTAACAGAAATTAAAGCAATTGAATACGCGAAAAAAATTGCATTGAACTTAAATTTAGTTGGAGTATTAGCAGTTGAAATGTTTGTTCTTAAAAATGGTCAAATTTTAATTAATGAATTAGCACCTAGGCCTCACAATTCAGGACATTGGAGTCTGGACTGTTGTGAAGTTAATCAATTCGAAAACCTGCTAAGAGCAATTTCTAAACAAAAGGTTTTAGCACCAAAAATCTTTTCAAGAGGAATTATGAAAAATTTAATTGGTAAGGAATACTTAAAAAAAATAACGAGTACAAAAAATATAAAATTTCATGATTATTATAAAAAAATGGTTAAAGAAAAAAGAAAAATGGGTCACGTGACATATATTAAAAAACTATAGCCTAGTTTTTTTTAAACATGTTTTTTAGTAAATATTTTAACTTACCAATTTTTGATACATTTGTGATTTGTTTTTCAATAAATTCAATACTTTTAAACTTATTTAAACTTTTATCGAAAATCCAATATATTAGTCCAGTAGAGTAAATATTCATCAAAATTATTCTTTTAGAATAATAATTAAAATCTAGAGATTTATCCCCCGCCAAAAACCAAATTTCGTCACAAACTTTAAAAAGAAGATTATTAGTAAACAATAAATTTTTAGGTTGAATTAAATACCTTAATGTATGTTTATAATTGATATTTTCTTTTTCTAATAATTCTAATCTTTTGAGTAATAGAAATTTTATTTTTTCACTTACGGAAAACTTTTTTAATTTCTCTTTAGTTTGATCACGAAGTTCAATACTAATCATTTCATTGAAATGAATAAAGACATCATTAATTCCTTTAGGAAAAAACGATGCTAAATATTTTTTACATTCCAGTTCCTTAATTCCTAGTTTTTTGAAATCAACAAGATTAGATAAATCTTTAAAATTTAAGTTATTAAAATTTTTAAAAACTTCTCGCGTCAATTTATCTTTTAAATTTTTTATTTTCATTTAAAAAAAGGTTTACATTAATAATATTTTTTATATAACTTAGAATCAACAATTTAAAGGGAGAAATAAAATAATAAGAGTACATGTAAAAGATAACAACGTCGAAAAAGCGATGCGTGCGATGAAAAAAAAAATGCAAAGAGAAGGCGTCTTTAGAGAAATGAAACAAAGAAGGGCTTATGAGAAACCTTCTGAGAAAAAAGCTAGACTGCTTAATGAATCTACCAGGAGGTTTAAAAAAATACTTAGAAAAAAAATTGATTTTGATGGCTTTTAAATGATTATATATTTTTAATAATATTTTCAACCATCTTTTTCGCATCTGAAAAGAGCATCATTGTATTATCCTTAAAAAATAATTCGTTTTGAACACCAGCATACCCCGAAGCCATAGATCGTTTTATAAATAGAACCGTACCCGCATTTTCTACATCAAGTATAGGCATACCGTAAATTGGACTTGTTTTGTCTGTTTTTGCGGCAGGGTTAGTTATATCATTTGCTCCTATTACAAGTACAGCATCTGTATTAGAAAAATCACTGTTTATTTCTTCCAATTCAAAAACATCATCATAAGGTACATTGGCTTCAGCTAGTAAAACATTCATGTGACCTGGCATTCTTCCAGCTACTGGATGGATAGCATACTTAACTTTAACATCATTGTTTTTTAACGTATCACACATTTCTCTTAATGCGTGTTGAGCTTGGGCAACTGCCATTCCATAACCTGGAACTATTATGACAGAGTTTGCATTACTTAAAATAAAAGCTGCATCTTCTGGGCTCCCAGTTTTTACTGGTCTTTCTTCGACCTTTCCTTTACCAGAACTACCTTCATCTACACCAAATCCTCCAAGTATTACATTAAAAAACGATCTGTTCATCCCTTTGCACATAACATAACTGAGTATGGCTCCAGATGCACCAACTAAAGAACCAACAATAATAAGTAAATGATTACTTAAAGTGAAACCAATTCCGGCAGCAGCCCAACCAGAGTAGGAGTTTAGCATGGATACCACAACTGGCATGTCTGCTCCACCGATAGGAATAATTAATAAGATTCCTAAGGATAATGACATAGCTACAATTATCCAAAACAACAACTTTGACTCTGTGGAAGAAAATAAACCAATTAAAATAATAATTGATATTGCAATTAATAAGTTTAGCAAATGTTGACCTGAAAATGTTATTGGTGCACCGCTCATAATTCCTTGAAGTTTAGAAAAAGCAATTATTGAGCCTGTAAATGTAATTGCTCCAATTGTTACCCCTATAGCCATTTCTATCAAACTTGATAAGAATATATCCCCTTTAACTCCAATTCCATAACTTTCTGGTGAATATAACGCACTAGCTGCTACAAAAACTGCCGCTAACCCAACTAGAGAATGAAATGCTGCAACCAGTTCTGGTAAAGAAGTCATTTCAATTTTAAGGGCAATAAAAGTTCCAATTGTTCCACCAATAAGTATGGCAATCAAAATCATTTGATAGGAAACTACTTGGGGGCTTAACATTGTGGTAATAACCGCTGTAATCATGCCAAGAATACCGAAAGTATTTCCCCTTCTCGCACTATCGGGATGGGCTAATCCATTAAGTGCAAATACAAAAAAAATTGCTGAAATTAAGTATGCAACTGCTGAAATATTAGCTGAGATCATTTTTTTATCTTTTTTTCTTTTTTCTTGAACATTGATAACATTCTATGAGAAACAACAAATCCCCCAAAAATGTTTATCGATGCTAAAATAATTGCAAAGAATCCCATTACAGAGGAAAAATTTATTTCTGATGGACCAGCCGCAATTATAGCACCAACTATTATAACACTAGATATAGCATTTGTAACTGCCATCAACGGAGAATGCAAAGCAGATGTTACTCCCCAGATCACGTAATACCCTACCATGCAAGCCAAAACAAAGATTATTAATAATGTTATAATTGGATCGACTGTTTCCATTTTATTTTCCTTTTTTTACCTTATTAACACAAGTACCTTTTACTAATTCATCCTCCCAATTAAAATCAATAAATTTACCATCTTTACATGAATTTTTTAAAAAATTTAAAATATTTTTTGAATAAAGTCGAGATGCATCCTGAGATAACGAAGAGGGAAGATTAAATGGACCAATAATTTTTTTAGATTCATATTCTATTGTTTTTCCATGCTTTGTTAACTCACAATTGCCACCAAATTCTGATGCAAGATCCATAATTATGCTACCTGGCTTCATGCTTTTAACCATTTTTTTTGTAATAATCAACGGAGCTTGCTTTCCTGGAATAAGAGCAGTTGTTATAATAATATCCATTTTTTTTATGTTTTCTTCTAACAAAGCAGCCTGTTTTCTTTTATAAGCTGAAGACATTTCTTTAGCATAACCACTTGCTGCCTCTCCTGAATCTTCACCTCCTACTTTAATGAAATTTCCACCCAAACTTTCTACTTGCTCTTGAGTAGCAGATCTAACATCAAAGCAAAATACAACTGAACCAAGTCTTTTTGCAGTAGCAATAGCCTGCAGTCCTGCTACACCAGCACCGATAACTAATATTTTTGCTGGAGCAATAGTTCCAGCTGAAGTCATCATCAGTGGAAAGGCTTTATTATGCATAGACGCAGAGTCTACAACAGCTTTATAACCTGACAAATTACTTTGAGAAGACAAGACGTCCATGCTCTGGGCTCTTGAGATTCTAGGCATCAGCTCCATCGCAAAAGTATTAATGCTCTCTTTTTTTAAATTTGTAAAATCCTGTTTAAACCTTGAGGAATAAATTGTCCCAAGAAAACAAGAGTTTTTTTCTAGTAAATTAAATTCATTTACCTTAGAATTTCTGAACGGTCTTTGGATCTTTACAACTAACTTAGCATTTCTAAATAAATCTTTTAGTTGTTTTGAAATCTTAGCTCCTGCAAGTAAATAATCTTTGTCACTAAATGACGCACTATTACCAGCTCCTTCTTCTATAAAAACTTCAAAACCAATTTTTTTTAATGGTGATATGCAGTCAGGGGTAATACCCACTCTAAATTCATTCTCATGTCTTTCTTTGGGAACAGCTAATTTTATCATTCTTCTAAGTATAGTTACCCTAATTCTTCTAGATCATCTATAAGTTTTTTTATTAAATTTAAACCACTTTGCCAAAATGTTGAACTTTTAGGATCTAAATCAAAATTTTTTAATAACTTTGAATACTCAATTGATCCACCAGATTTTAATAAGTTAATATACTTATCATTAAAATTTTTTAATCCTTCCTCATATTTAGCATATAAAGAGTTTACAAGACAATCACCGAAAGCATATGCATAGACATAAAAAGGTGAGTGGATGAAATGTGGTATATACGCCCAAAAATATTTGTAGTCGCCGTCAAGCTTTATAGAATCTCCTAAACTTTCTTTTTGTGTTTCCAACCAATATTCGCAAATAAGTTCTGAAGATAGCTCACCTAAAAGTCTTTGAGAATGAATCTTTTTTTCAAATTCGTAAAATGAAATTTGTCTTACAACTGTATTTAACATATCTTCAATTTTTGATCTCAATACAAATTTCCTTTGCTCTTTTGATTTAGTACCGCTTAATATTGAACGAAATGTCAACATTTCTCCAAAGACGCTGGCAGTTTCGGCCAAAGTAAGTGGAGTAGAGGACAATAATAATCCATTGTGATTAGCTAAATATTGATGAACCCCGTGACCTAATTCGTGTGATAAGGTCATAACATCTCTGACTTTATTCTGATAATTTAATAAAATATAAGGATGAACGGATGGTACAGTAGGATGGGCAAAAGCACCTGAAGTTTTCCCATTTACAACTTCTGCATGAATCCAAGAATTTTTGAAAAATAACAAAACGATATCAGAAATTCGTTTATCAAATTTTTCATATGATTCTAAAACAATCTGTTTTGCTTCAGACCATTTTATATTTTGAACACCCTGATTTGGATAAGGAGCATTTCTATCCCAATAATTAAGTTTCTTAGTTTTAAAAATTCTTGCTTTATACTTGTAATATCTGTGAGAAAGATTCTTATAATTTTTTTTTACAGTTTCAGATAAACACTCCACATCTGCAGCATCAACTTGATTACTTAAATGTCTTGAAGAATCAGGTTTAGCAAATCCCCTTAAAGAATTATCTATTTGGAGATCTTTTGATAAGGTGTTTGTTATCATTGAAAAAAGATGAATGTTTTGCTTTAGTGTTTTTCCAAAAACTTTTGCTGCATTTTCTCTCGTTTTGGGATTCTTTGAAGAAATAAGATTCAAAATTTCACTTTCATTAAGTTCTTTTCCAGCTAAATCAAACTTCATCCTTGCCATAGTCTCATCAAACAATCTTATCCAAGAATTAGAACTAGTAGTGGATTTATCTAATAAAACTTTTTCGATATTCTCGTTTTTTTGATACTTCTTGAATTTTCTTTGAATTTTTAACCAAACATAGTATTTCGAATTTTTTATTTCATTTAAATTTTTATTGGGGAGTTTATTAATTTCAAGTCCAAAAAAAATCAACTTACCTTCTAATTTTGTTAAGTCCTCTGATGTCTTTTGATAAAAAACGCTTTTGATTTCATTTAATTGGTCAGTACAATATAATAAAAAAGTATAGCTTTTTACCTTAATTATAATTTCTTCAATCTTTTCATAATTCGATATGACATCAATAAGTTTATTGGGTGATAATTTTGATAAGTTACCTTTATAACTTTTCGAAAACTTATTAATTAGTTTCTCAAGAACATTCAAATCTTTATCAAATTCTTTTGAATTATGAGATGGATAAAAGTCTTTAAGATTCCAGATTGGTAATTTTAATTTATTCATTGCTAAAGATAATATAAGTTAATTAGATAAAGTTGTGAGTTGATAATGAATAATATAGTAGAATATAAAAAAATTTCAAACTTATGTGAATTTTTTATCGATCAAGAATTAAAAAATCCAAACAAAAAATTTTTATATTCGAAAAAAAAAGATGAATGGGTTGGACATTCTTATTGTGAAATAAAAGAAAAAATTTCAAAAGTAGCGTCTTTTTTTTTAAAAAAAAAGGTAAAAAAGAATGACAGAGTTTTATTAATCTCTGAAAATAGAGTAGAGTGGTTTATATTTGATATGGCAATTATGTCAATTGGTGCAGTTACTGTGCCGTGTTTTTCGACTAATAACGAAAATGACAATAATTTCATACTTAAAGATTGTAAACCAAAGATTGTTGTTATCGAGAGTGATAATATTTTCAAAAAAAATCAAAAAATCCTCAAAAGTTATAAAAAAAAAATTATTCTTATTGAAAAAACTACAAACGATTTTTTAGCACTAAATGATATTCTTGCATATAAAGCAAATTTTGATTTTGATATTAATATTAAAAGCTCAGATTTATCAACTATAATTTATACCTCGGGGACAAGTGGACATCCAAAGGGGGTGATGCTATCACATTCGACCATTGTACACAATTGCTATGCAGCTTTTGAACTTTTAAAAGACTTTAATTTCTCAGATGAAAGATTTCTATCTTTTTTGCCTTTATCACATTCTTATGAACGAATGGCTGGCCTATATTTTCCATTAAGTATAGGAGCAGAGATTTTTTACTGTGAAAGTTTAGATAACATCAATAAAAATTTTCTTGAAATACAACCAACTATTATGACTGCTGTTCCAAGACTGTATGAAAATATTTTCAAAAAGATATTTAGAAAAATTCAAAGTTCTAATTTTTTAATTAGGTATTTTTTTTTAAAGTATTCTCAATTAATTAAAAAAGAAAAATTTAATACTAAAGATATTTTATTGAAAAATTTAATTACTTTATTTTTAAAAAAAAAGATTAGAAAGATTTTTGGAGGAAAATTAAAAACTTTTGTTTCTGGAGGAGCTGCGTTAAATCCTGATGTGGGCCGCTTTTTTATTAATCTTGGGATAAATATTTTACAAGGATATGGACAAACTGAGTCTGGTCCATTGATCAGTTGTAATGATCTCAACAGTAATAATGTCTCAACTGTAGGAAAACCTGTTCTGGATGTTAAAGTTAAAATATCGAGGGAAAATGAAATTCTTGTTAGAGGACCAAATGTTATGATGGGTTATTGGAATAATGAGAAATTGACTAAAGAAACTTTAAAGAATAAATGGTTACATACGGGTGATCTAGGTTTTCTTGATGAGGTTGGAAGATTAAAAATTATTGGAAGAAAAAAGGACTTAATAGTAACTTCGGGAGGAGAAAATATTTCACCTACAAAAATAGAAAACTTTTTAACGGAAAATCTAGACATCAATCAAGCTGTAGCATTCGGCGACAATAAAGCCTACATTGTAGTTGCATTAACTCTTGAAAGAAAAATATCACATAACGTGATTAGTCGGATAATTGATCAAACAAATAAAAAGTTAAATTCACCAGAAAAAATAAGAAAATATATAGTAATTGATAGTCCTTTTTCTTATGAAAATGGTCTTTTAACAAATACATTGAAAGTTAAAAGACAAGCTGTTTTTAAAAAATACAAAAAAAATATCAATAATTTATATTAAATTATAATATTTTTTGTACCATTCAATGAATTTTGGTATACCAGTTCTAATGTTTATGTTTGGAGAAAAGTTCAAATCTTTTTTACTTTCAGAAATGTCAGCATAAGTTTCTTTGACATCTCCAAGCTGCAAAGGTAAAAAGTTTTTTTTTGATTTAATACCAAGATTTTTTTCAATTAATTCGACAAAATCCATTAATCTTTCAGACTTGTTATTTCCTAAATTATAAATTTTATGAGAAATCTTTTTGATATTTTTAAAGTTTACAGCCCCAAAAATACCACTGACAATATCATCAATATATGTGAAATCTCTTTTCATTTTTCCATAGTTATAAATATCAATTTTTTTTTTTTCTAAAATTTTTTTAGTAAAAATATAGGTTGCCATATCAGGTCTTCCCCAAGGTCCATAAACCGTAAAAAATCTCAGCCCAATAGCATTAATTTTAAAAAGTTTTGAATAGCATTCTGCTAATAATTCAGTAGACTTTTTAGTTGCTGCGTATAACGAAACTGGTTTATCAACTCTTTGTTTTACTGAAAATGGTAGTTTTTCATTTCCACCATAAACAGATGAAGAACTGGCATAAATAAATTTTTTAATTTTTAAAGATTTTGCAATTTCCAACATATTAAGCTGACCTAAAACATTTGAATTTATGTACGAGTAGGGATCTTTGAGAGAATGTCTAACACCAGCCTGGGCAGCTAAATTTATTATACAATTAAACTTTTTTTGTTTATTAAAAGAACTTAAAATTTTTCTTAGCCCTGAATCTTGAATGTCTGATTGAATAAATTTAAAGTTTTTTAATTTTTTAAGCTCTTTAAGTCTATTTTTTTTTAGTTCTACATCATAATAATCATTTAAATTATCAATACCAACAACAGAGTTTTTCTCACAAAGAAACTTAGCAGTATGAAATCCAATAAATCCAGCAGCACCGGTAAGTATAATTTTCATAATCAATCAATAGGTTTTTGATATTTTTTTTTCCAAACCTCATAGGGCATGCCATAAACTTCTTCACGACAGCTTTCATATTCAATTTCGGATTTAAGATTAATTGATTCTTCTTTCATCCATTTTGATAAACAATTTCTGCAAAACCCGGCTAGGTTCATGAGATCAATATTTTGTACGTCGTGATTTTTTTGAAGATGTTCAATGAGTCTTCTAAAAGCAGCCGCCTCAATTTTGGTTTTATTTTCTTTCTTCATTTTAAATATTCTTTATTTTTTTAAGTTGTTTTAAAATAATCCTTGACCATTTTTTAATCCCTTTTTCATCACAAATCAAATCGTTTCTAACTTCAATGCATAAATTTTTAATATTATTTTTTTTTCCGTGTTCGTCTAAGGTATGATTAAAAAAAAATCCAGAGTAGGGTTTATTACACCCAACATTTATTTTGTTTTTTAATAAACCTTTTTTTATTGGTAGCATAAGAGAAATGTCATTGTTCCACAGTAATCCCAACTCTGTTGGACGATCAAAATTTTTGCCTGATTTCGTAAATGAATGGATTGATAATAATTTTAAATTTTTATTTAAAAATAATTTTTTTTTTATTTTTTTTTCGAGATACTGATGATAAGTTTTGTAAAATCGTCTAATTCTTTCTTTCTTTTCTTTTTCTGTTAAGTATGAATTAGATGGAATTTTTATTTTAAATGAAGAACTACAAATCAGGTCTCTATCCTCTAAGCTTCTATTAGGATCTATTAATAATCTAGAAAATTTTCCTAAAAAACAAGCTGACTTGGTATGCTTCGCAAGCTTAATAGTCAAACTCTTGACTCCTAAATCCCAAGAAATATGTGATTTTAAATGCCTTTTAGAAAGTCCTAGGTTATTATATCTTTTAGGAATATAATTAGATGCATGGTCACAAATAAAAAAAAAATTGTTACCTTCAGATTTTTCCTCACTAAAATCATAAAAAGAGAAAACATTTTTAATATTTTTTTTCATTTTTTTAATTATTTTACAAAGTTCAAATTTTCACTATAGATCATAATGCTCAGAGATAGAAATACAAAAATTATTGCAACTTTAGGTCCCTCCTCATCTTCTCCGTCAAAGATCCACTCTTTGTTTAAAGCCGGTGCAGATATATTTAGACTAAATTTTAGCCATAGCAATCATTACGAACACAGAAAAAGAGTATTTCACATAAGGCAATACGAAAAAAGAATTGGAAGGCCAATTGCAATTCTAGGAGATTTGCAAGGACCAAAATTAAGAATAGGTAATTTTAAAAAGTCTTTTCATCTATTAAATGAAGGAGAGAAGTTTGTACTTGACTTAAATTCAGAATTAGGCGATGAAAAAAGGGTTTTTTTACCTCATCCAGAAATTTTCAAATCAGTTCAACAAAATACTGAAATCTTAATTGACGATGGTAAAATTAGATTAACTGTTACAAAAATAAGTGATCAAAAAATTGAAACAGAAATTATGACTGGTGGAAAAATTTCAAATAACAAAGGTGTTAATTTACCGAAAACATTTATAAAACTCTCTCCTCTTACAAAAAAAGACCTTAAAGATCTTGAACTAGCTTTGGACTTAAGTCTCGACTATATAGCATTATCATTTGTTCAGAAATCGAAAGATTTGATAAAATTAAGAAAAATTATTAAAGGTCAAACAGGAATTATGTCAAAATTTGAAAAACCACTCGCAATACAAAACATGGATGAAATTCTAAAACTTTCAGATGCTGCGATGGTTGCTAGAGGTGATCTTGGTGTTGAGATGCCGCCCGAGGAGGTTCCAATCATTCAGAAAAAATTAGTAGAAGCATCCAGAAATCACGGTAAACCAGTTGTTGTTGCTACGCAAATGCTTGATTCAATGATTAATACCCCCTCACCTACTAGAGCTGAGGCCTCTGATATAGCTACAGCGGTCTATGATAGTGCAGATTGCTTAATGTTATCAGCTGAAACAGCTGCTGGAAAATATCCAATAGAATCAGTTAAGATTATGGATAGAATTATAAGAGGTGTTGAATCAGATACATCCTACAGACAACTTATTGAATCTAAACAAGTCTCATTAGAAGAAACTACCTCTGACGCAATTAGTTCAGCTGCTTCACAGGTAGTAAAAACAGTATCAGCGAAAGCAATCTTTACATATACACGCTCCGGAACTACAGCTAAGAGAGCTTCAAGAGAAAGACCATCAGTTCCCATAATTGGATTATCACCTGAAAGACTTACTTCTAGACAGCTAGCTATGATCTGGGGTGTCCATACAATTCACGCACTCGAACCAAAAAGTTTCTCTGGAATGATAGAAAATGCGTGTAAACTTGCAAAAAAAGAGGGTATAGTAAAAAAAGGTGACAGTGTAGTCGTCACAGCTGGTGCACCAATTGGTGTGTCTGGATCTACAAATAATTTGAGAATAGCAAAAATAAGTTAACCTTGTCTTGCTTTGAACCTTGAATCAGTTTTATTAATTACGTAAAGTCTACCCTTTCTTTTGACGACTCGACAATCTCTATGGCGTAATTTAGCCGATTTAATTGATCTTAAAACTTTCATATACTTTACTGTCTAATATTATATTATACGTTTAAATTTATTTAATAAAAAAGTCAAATTATCTTATTAATTTATGAATAAAAATAAAAAAAATAAAATTGATAAATTTATAAATTTCCTAGGTAGTTTTTCCTGTTTATTAATTTTTATTTTGATATTTTTAATATTTTCATCAGTGATCTTAAGATATTTTTTCTCAATTGGTTTTACCTGGTTACAAGATCTATATATTTGGACTCACGCGATTATAATCTTACTTGGTATTGCATATACTCTAAAACAAAATGAGCATGTAAGAATTGATTTGATTTATAGAAATACCACTAAAATGTACAAAAAAATAATTAATCTATTTGGATTAGTTGTTTTTGGTCTACCATTTTGTTTCTTATTGATTAACTACGGATTTAATTATTTTTTGAGATCTTACGTTTTAGATGAAACTTCAAAAGAAATTGGAGGATTACCCAATCTCTTTATTTTAAAGTTTTTTATTTTCTTTATGGGCATTACACTACTCCTTCAAATTCTAAGTTTAATATTTAAAATTTTAAGGGGCAAAAAATGGTGATATTTGATATTGACTTTATACCAATTTATTTATTCATCGTTTTGGCTTTTTTTTTACTTTTGGGTTTTCCAGTTGCTTTAACATTAGCAGGCACCGCCATTTTGTTTGCTTTTGTAGGTTATTTATTTGATTTATTTCCAATAGTTTTACTCGGAGTATTGCCTAACAGGACATTTAGTATTTTAACTAATGAATCTTTAATAGCTGTACCACTTTTTATTTTCATGGGAGTTATGATGAAAGAATCCAAAATAATTGATTTTTTACTAATTAACCTAACAAAAATTCTAGGAAATAAAAAAGGTGGTTTAGCTTATGCAACTTTATTTGTTGGTATGTTGATGGCGGCTTCTACTGGAATTGTCGGTGCAACAGTCGTTACAATGGGAATTTTATCATTACCTCTAATGCAAAAATATGGTTACAATAATAAAATTTCCACTGGAATAATATGTGCTAGTGGAACTCTTGGACAAATTATTCCTCCTTCCATTGTGCTAGTTTTACTTGCTGATGTTTTACAAGGCTCAAATGAACAAGCATCTCAAATCAAAGGTGATTTGGCTCCCGATCCTGTAAGTAGTATTGATTTATTCGCTGGAGCAATTGCACCTGGATTAATTTTAGTATTATTGTACGCTACATGGATATTTATTTATTCTAAATTTTTTCCAAAAGGAATTCCTTCTTTGTCTAAGAAGATAAAGAAAAATACAAATAATTATTCATTATTTAAGTTAATAGTTGCTCCATTATTTCTGATACTTATTGTCTTAGGTTCAATTCTTTTTGGTATAGCTACACCATCTGAATCTGCCGCCTTAGGAGCTGTTGGTTCTACCTTTATTGCTTTCTACCAAGATAAACTTAACTTTGAAAATTTAAAAAAAGTATCAGAAGAATCTTTGAAAATCACCTCTATGGTATTTTTCATTTTGATTGGAGCATCACTTTTCTCATTAGTATTTCGTGGATATGGGGGAGACAGACTAGTAGAAGATTTTTTGACAACACTTCCCGGGGGTCCTAATTTTTCATTATTTTTGGTAATGATAACAATTTTTCTATTAGGTTTCTTTTTAGATTTTTTAGAAATTATATTTGTCATAATTCCTATAGTTGCTCCTGCCTTAATTTCAATGGGGTTTGATCCTGTATGGTTAGGAATTATAATAGCAATAAATATACAAACAAGTTTTTTAACTCCTCCATTTGGCTTTGCACTATTTTATTTACGAGGAGTAGCAAAGAAAACTATAAAAACTCAAGAAATCTACACGGGAGTTATACCATTTATTTTTTTACAAATTTTTCTAATGATAATTTTGTTTAAATTTCCAATTATTGTTAAATGGCTTCCAACCTTATTTTAAACTTACATGTTTCTGGCGGCCAAATAATCTTTTTCAGAATAATTAGACCAAAACATTGCTTCTTTTCTAAATTTTACTATTTCATTGTACAATTCCTTTGAAAAATTATCCTTTGAAGCATAGTCTAATAAAACCTCATCTGAAGCCCTCTTTAAAAGTTTTAGAGTTAAATCTGAAAATCTAGAAAAATTAACACTAAATTCTTCTCTTAGTTTTTTTATAGCAAAACAGTTGCGGGCGAAAAACTCTGCCGCTATTAAAGCATTTGATTTTTTACATGCCATTTCTACTAGTCGTTTAAGATCAGCACTTAACTTATTCCAAGATTTTAAATTAATAAATGCCTCCAAACATGTTCCGGGTTCATGCCAACCAGGATAATAATAATATTTACAAATTTTATGTAAACCTTTGCCCAAGTCAGCTGCTGGTCCAATCCATTCAGTTCCATCGATCGTACCTGAAGTTATTGCTGGCACAACATCACTTCCTGGTAATAAAACAACATTAGTACCATAACTTTTTAAGACCTCTCCTCCTAAACCAGGCATTCTGAATTTTAATCCCTTAAAATCACCTACTTCCCTTATTCTTTTGTTAAACCAACCTCCCATTTGATTTCCTGTATTTCCTGCAGGAAAAAATTTAAGGCCAAATTCATTATAAATTTTATCCGCTAGTTTCATTCCAGTTCCATAATAAAACCATGCACTCATCTCTTGAGAATTTAGTCCAAAAGGTATACCTGATAAAAAAGCAATTGCTGGTGACTTTCCAGTCCAATAATAAGGGGAACCAAAACCAAGTTGACAAGTTCCACTTTGGACTACGTCAAAGGATTCAAATGCTCCAACTAATTCATTAGCATGGAATAGTCTAATTGTAAGTTCACCCTTAGAAATACGTGTAATTTCATCACAAATTTTTTGGAAAGATCTTCCAAGAATACCAGTTTTGTCAAAAGCAGATACAGCTACCCATGTATGCCTTGTTTGAGATTTAATTATATTTGGAAACCCTATAGCTGAGCCAATAACCGTTCCAATGGTTATGTTCTTAATTGTTTTTTTTAAAAATCTTCTTCTAGTCATTATTCAGAATAATTTTTCTATATCAATAACATTAAAATTTAAACAAACAAAACATGATATAATTTTTTTTAATTTGGTGGGCGGAACAGGGATCGAACCTGCGACCTATTGCGTGTCGAGCAATTGCTCTCCCAGCTGAGCTATCCG
>MDTG01021207.1_pt1 | contig 15945 bp, 13 predicted proteins | sample 811421 | NCBI WGS metagenome assembly MDTG01 (sample SAMN05326645, study PRJNA326480) | marine metagenome | isolation source: seawater | place: Pacific Ocean: South East | collected 2011 | reverse complement strand
TTGGAGGAGAACTAATTAAGGGAAATCTTTCAGGTGGCGAATCTGGTGGAAGTTTGCTATCTCCGAAAGATGGAGAGAATGACAAAATTGATCAGGTTGTTTCTTTGCTTGAAGAGACTAAAGCTCAATCTCTAGTACTTCAAGGACATGGATTCCCTTTAAATAAAGAATTTTTTGATGCTGTAAGCAAGGTAGATACTTTTAAAGGAGTTGCTTGTTTTGGTCATGGTTTTGACGGAATTGATATAGATAGTGCTGCTGAAAATAAAATTTTAGTTGCCAACGCTGCCTCATTCGGAACTGAAGAAGTTTCAAACCATGCGCTTATGATGTTGTTAATATGTGCAAAAAAGTTTGTTCTTCACGATAAGTTAGTAAGACAAGGAACTTGGACTAGAGAATTTCTATCGCCTATGGGTCATATTTCAGGTCAAACTATAGGTATAGTGGGCATTGGAAATATAGGGAGAGCCATGGGAAGGAAGTGCAGAGCTCTAGGTATGAATGTTATAGCATATGACCCGTCAGTTTCGTCATGGGACTTCAAAGAATACGGAGTAGGATATATTTCAAGCATAAATGAATTATGTGAGAAATCTGACTATATTAGTCTTCACTGTCCACTGCTAGAAAGCACAGAAAAATTAATGGGTTCTGAGCAATTTAAAAAAATGAAATCAACCGCATATCTTATAAATTGCTCTAGAGGTCCTGTTGTTGATGAACTGGCACTTATTGAGGCCCTTAACAATAAAGAAATTGCTGGAGCAGGCCTAGATGTTTTTGAACAAGAGCCAACATATCCAGAAAATCCTTTACTAAAAATGGATAATGTAGCTGTCACAAACCATTATGCTAGTTATTCTGAAGTTGCATGGGAAAGAGCTGAAACTCAGCTTGGAGAAGAAGCAGTTAGAATATCTACTGATAGTTTTCCAATGTCTTTAGTGAACCCAAGTGTTAAATCAAATGTTTCAGGGAAAAAAGAGGCTCAGGGCTGGGAAATATATAGAGAAAGTTTAAAGTAATTGCCTAAGCTTAATATTGAAAATTACAACTAAGAATATATTAGTTGTTTTATATCTGTATTTCATTAAAATAATTTTGAAAAGTAATGCATCCATAAAAAAATATGCTTGGCCCTAAAAATAGAAAAAAATTTTCATTAATTAATTCCGGCATACTAGTAGAAATATTAGAAAAATATTTTAATAATCCAGATTCAATAGATAAATCAGAATTTGATCTAATTGCATCTTATTTTGATGTTGACCTGTCAACTAGAGCTCGATTATCGTCTAAAACTAATTCTGATGATGATTATATTCGTGATTTTGGATATTTACACGCAAACATAAACCCTTTAAAAGAAAATGAAAATATCCTCAATAATGAAAATTCTACTCCCGATCTAAGTAAAATTTATCTTGGAAAAATCGGTTGGGAATTTAGCCATATAAGAGATATTTCAGAGAGAAAATGGCTTTATGATTATGTAGAAAATATAGAATTAAATATTAATAAAGATCAAAAAATTAGTTTACTTAACAGGCTTTTCATAGTTGAAAATTTTGAACAATTCCTTCACAAGACTTTTGTGGGCGCAAGATGGTATAGCCTTGAAGGATCAGAGTCACTAATAACAATTTTAGACAAGATCATTTCCGATTCATCAAATTATGACTCAATAAATTTTGGGATGCCTCATAGAGGAAGATTAAATGTTTTAGCACATATTTTTGATAAACCTTATTCTGAAATTTTTTCTGAATTCAGAGAAGATAATATAAATAATATGGGGTCGGGCAAAATTGATGAATACCTAAGAGATGTTAAGTATCATCTAGGTGCAAAAAAAAATAAGGATTCAGAGTTATTTCTTTTCCCTAATCCAAGCCACCTAGAAATGATAAACCCAGTAATACTTGGTGCAACAAAAGCTAAGCAAGTTACAAATAATAATAGTTTTGGTGTTTTAATTCATGGTGATGCTGCTTTTCCAGGAGAAGGAATAAATTCAGAATCTTTTAATTTAAGTAAACTAAGTGGCTATGACTGCAATGGCAGCATTCATATAGTTACAAATAATCAGATTGGTTTTACTACTAATCCAGAAAATTCATTCCCAAATTTATTTGCTACAGATTTTGTTAGAGGTTTTGATATTCCAATTATTCATATAAATGGAGATGATATTTATAGTTGTTTAAAAGCAACTGAAGTAGCTATAAATTATAAAAATAAATTTAATAAAGATATTGTTCTAGATTTAATTTCATATAGAAGGTTTGGGCATCAGGAAATGGATGATCCAACTATAACTCAACCATTATTGTATGAAAAAATAGCCGACCACCCCTCAATAACAAAAATTTTCTCTGAAGAATTAATTAGAGAAAAAATAATAGATGAAGATGAAATTATCAAAATGAAATCTTTACACACCCAAAAAATGACGGATTCAAATAAACCTGTAGAAACCCAAGAGACAAGTATATGGCCTGGCGAATTCACTCTTGATGAAATAGATTACGAGAAAGGCTCTCAATCTATTAGTATTAATGAATTAGAAAAAATCAATACAAAGTTATACAAAGTTGATTCAAAATTTGGCCTTAATAAAAGACTAAGTTCAATTTTTAGTAAAAGACTGAAATTTGATAAAAATCTTAAACTGGAATGGGGGCATGCTGAAATGCTTTCTCTAGCTTCATTAGTAGAAAATAATATTTCAATTAGATTTTCTGGACAAGACTCTCAAAGAGGCACTTTTAGTCAAAGAAATGCAATAATCTGGGACAGAGAAGGCAAAGGTAATATAAACCTATTAGATAAATTTACAGATAAAAATATCTATGCTGATGTAATTAATTCTCCGCTCTCCGAAATGGCAGCCTTAGCTTTTGAATTTGGTTATAGCATTATAGAAAATAAATCTTTAGTTATATGGGAAGCTCAATTTGGAGATTTTGTGAATAACGCACAATCCGTTATTGATGAATTTATTGTCAGTTCACAACCTAAATGGGGACTTGATTCAAACTTAGTTTTATTACTTCCTCATGGCTATGAAGGAATGGGTCCAAACCATTCAAGCGGATGGATTGAAAGATTTCTTGAGTCTGCGGATAACAATAATATTGCAATTGCTAATTGCACCACCTCATCGCAATATTTTCATCTTCTAAGAGCCCATACACAAATGCAAAAACAATCTAATCCCCTAATAATTTTTACCCCAAAAAGTTTACTTAGGCACCCAATTTCTTCTAGTTCTGTTAAAGAACTTACTTCATCAAAATTTAAAAATGTAATTAAAAATAGAAATGTAAAAAATGCAAATAAAATAATCATTGGGTCAGGAAAAATTATTGTTGATATTATGAATGATCCTGACTATAAAAAATTGTCTCCCAAGGCAGAATTACTAAGTATAGAAATGCTATACCCATTTCCAAAAAGCAACCTAAAAAATATATTTAATGATCATAAAAAACTTAAAGAAATAGTATGGGTACAAGAAGAGCCTCAAAATAGAGGGGCATGGAAATTTATGAAAGACAGATTAGAAAATATAATGCCGAAATCAATTTCACTAAAATACGTTGGAAGAGATCCTAGTGCTGCTACAGCATCTGGTTCTGCATCAGTGCATAAAATCCAGCAAAAAAGAATAATAGACTGCATATTAAAATAATTGATAGAATGATCAATTATGTTACATGAAATTATGGTTCCAGATCTTGCCGAATCTACAGTAGAGGCTACTGTTGCGACTTGGATAAAAAAAAGTGGTGACATAGTCGAAGAAGGTGAGGTAATAATTGAACTTGATACTGATAAAGTAAGTTTAGAAGTAGTGTCCCCTGTTTCAGGACAAATAAAAGAAGTTAATAAAAATGAAGGTGAAACTGTACTTGTTGGTGAATTACTAGGTATAGTTGATGACTCAGTTGCCCAACCAACCAAATCTGATAATCCATCTATTAGCAAAGAACCCGAATCACCAATTGACGATAATCAAAAAAATAATGACGAGATATCAGCAACTCCTATAGCAAAAAAAATTGCAGAAAAAGATAATATTGATCTTAGTAAAATTAAGGGGTCTGGTCCAAAGGGAAAAATAACTAAGAATGATCTAGAAAATATTGAAAGTCCTAATAATGTTTCAGATGTACCTGATTCTTCTAAATCAGAAGTTTCTTCGGGGCCAGAAGAGATAATTAAATTATCTAGAAGAAGAATAACAATTGCTAAAAGACTGAAGGAGGTTCAGTCAGATACAGTCATGACAACAACATATAACGAAGTAGATCTTTCTTCAGTTATAACTATAAGAAAAAAATTCCAAGATCAATTTGTTGAAAAACATGGAATTAAATTAGGCTTTATGAGTTTTTTTGTAAAAGCATCTGTAAATGCCCTGCAAAGTTTTCCTCATCTAAATGCAGAATTATATCAAGATGAGCTTATCTTGAAGAAATATTACGATATGGGTATAGCTGTTGCTACCGAAGAAGGTTTAGTAGTTCCAGTGCTTAGAGAGGCTGACAAGAAATCATCCGCTGAAATTGAAAAAGGTATTGCAGAATTAGCTACTAAAGCTAGAAACAAAAAGATATCTTTAAAAGAGCTTCAAGGCGGAACATTTTCAATAACAAATGGAGGAGTTTTTGGATCTTTGATGTCCACTCCGCTGTTAAATCCACCGCAAGTTGGGATATTAGGAATGCATAAAATACAAGAAAAGCCAATTGCTGTTGAAGGAGAGGTAGTGATTAGACCTGTAATGATGCTAGCAGTAACTTATGATCACAGAATAATTGATGGAGCTATGGCGGTGCAATTTTTAGTTAGAATAAAAAATTTATTGGAAGATCCTTACCAGCTCCTTATTGATGCATAAATAATACCTCATGAAAATCACAGATATAGAAATTACTGTCTCAAAAGTTAAAGATATTGGAGATCTTGATGATTCTCCCTCCAAAAACACCTCAACCTCTACTTCTCCTGATATTGTTCTTGTGATTATTCATACCGAAGAAGGGATAGATGGTTATGGATTTGGATGGGGAACTAAAGGCGGACTTAGAACAGCACATACTATAGCGGAAGTATTTAGACCAGAATTAATCAATGAGGATGCCTTAGCAAGAGAATTTCTTTGGCAAAAAGCTCATTATGCAGATAGGCTCGGCGGAAATACTGCATTTACTTCATATGGTCCATTAGATGTAGCTCTTTGGGATATCGCATCAAAGAAAGCTCAGATGCCTTTATATAAATATCTTGGGTACTATAGGTCTAATATTCCTGCCTATGCAAGCTCTACTTTTTTAAATGAGCCAGAACAATATGTTGAATTAGCCAAGCAAGCATATAAGGATGGGTATAAAGCTTTCAAACTACATCCACCTGGAGATCCAGAATTAGACATTGAATGCTGTAAAGCTGTAAGAGCGGCTTTACCAGATATGGTTTTAATGAGTGATCCTGTTGGAGGACATTATAGTCATGATGAAGCAATTAAGGTTGGAAGAGCATTGGAAAAATTAAATTTTCTTTGGCTTGAAGAGCCAATCTATGATCATGATATGCACGGATTAAGTAAAATTTGCTCAACCTTAGATATCCCCATTCTTTCAAGTGAATGGAACTCAGATTTTTTTTCAAAAGCGAATTATATAAAATCAGGTGCCGCAGACATTTTAAGAGCAGATGTTTCGTGGACTGGAGGAATTACTGGAGCTTTAAAAACTGCACATCTAGCTGAAGCATTTGGCATGAATTGTGAAATACACATGACTCTTCTATCTCTAATGGATTTAGCTAATTTACATCTTGCGCTTGCAATTAAAAATTGCTCATATTTGGAAATACCCTACCCTTCTGGGTCAACTTTTGGAATAAAAAATCCAGTAAAAATATCTCCTGATGGCTTAGTTTATCCTGGAGAAGGAATTGGTCTTGGAGTAGAATTAGATATGGAATCAATTGAATCTTCAAAAATAATTTCAATATGATTAAATATTATATTAACAAAAAAATATAATGAAGAAAACAAAAATTGAAAATATAGAAACTATCCTTTGGGATAGATGGCTTATATTAAAAATATATTGTGAGGACGGAACTGTCGGGATAGGTGAGGCAGGTGTTCATGGGTGGCAAAGACCAACTCAAACTATGATTAAAACAATGAGTGATTACTTGATTGGCAAAGATCCATCACTTATCGAGCATCATTTTCAATGGCTTTACAGGTCAAGTCACTTTATGGGTTCTGTTGTGCAAGGAGCATTGTCAGCTATAGATATAGCTCTATGGGATATTAAAGGTAAAAGACTTTCAGTTCCTATTTATGAACTTTTATCTGGAAAAACAAGGGATAAAGTAAGGTGCTATATGCACGTATATGGCAACACTTTAGATGACTTGGTAAAAGATTCACTAGAAAAAGTAAAAATGGGTTTTACCGCTATTAGATTTTCTCCATATTCGCCTGAATTTTATAAACATAAATCTCTTTCTGAATGGATTGAGGATGCTGTAAGCAGAGTAGGCGCTGTAAAAGAAACTGTTGGAGATGGTGTAGATTTATGTATAGAAATTCACAGACAAATGAACCCTGCAGAATCAATTTCTTTAGGTAAAAAATTAGAAAAATTCTCTCCTTTCTTTTATGAAGACCCTATGTTACCTGACTCACCTTCAACAATGAAAGAGATTAAAGATAATTGCACTATACCTATTGCAACTGGTGAAAGATTTACATCTATTTTTGATTTTCAACAACTATTAGAACTCAATGCAACAGATTATATAAGACCAGATTTATGCTTAGCATCTGGAATATCAGGTTGTAAAAAAATATCTGCAATGGCGGAAGCAAAACATATAAAGGTTATTCCACATAACCCCCTATCTCCTATTTCTACTGCCGCATGCGTACAACTTGACGCGTCAATTCCAAATTTTGCATTGCAAGAATATACCGGAGAATCTGAATATCCAAAAAAAGATTTAATTAAAAATCCAATAAAATTAGATAAAGGGTACTTAATAGTTCCTGATGAAGTTGGGCTTGGAATAACTATTAATGAAGAGAGTCTTAAAACTCCTGAAAACCCAAAGATCCTTGATACACCCATAGGTTACGATGGGTCTGTTCAAGATAGATAAGATTTTTTAAAGAAAAATAAGTACAGCAACTCCCACTAAAATATTGTATATACTAAACCATTTAAAATTATATTTTCTTGCAATTAACATCATTAACTTAATACCAATAAAAGAGAAAATTAAAGAAAATAAGAATGAAATTGTTATGCTAAAGATTTTTTCATCATAGTTATTTATAAAAATATTATATAAATCATAAATTGAAGCAAGTAATATAACAGGAGCGCTCATTATTAATGATATGATTACTGCTTTTCTAGGACCTAATCCAAATAACAACCCTATTCCAATTGTTATTCCAGACCTTGATATACCGGGGAATGCAGCAAGTATTTGAAAAAGAGACATTAATAAAATAATTTGAAAAAACTTCAATTTGTATTGTTTAAATAAATGCAATGAGATAAATACCCCTGAAACTACAAATGAAGCTGCAACTATTTCTAAATCCCTAGCTTTTCCATCAAAGAAATCTCTAAAAAAATAACCAACCAAAAGTATAGGAATCCATGATAAGAGTACTATCCGTAAAGTTGAGTTAAATTCCGGGTAATTTTCTCTGTCTTTATTAATATTTCTATAAAAGAAAAATAGGATCGCCACCAATGATCCAAGGTGTGCAAATATATCAAAACTTAGACTAGGGGTTTTGAGGTTAAATAACGAAGACAATAAAACATTATGTCCACTGCTACTTATTGGGAGAAATTCTGTGAATCCTTGAACAACTCCATAAAATATTGATGTAAATATACTCACTTATTTATTCTGTATTTTTAATTATTTATCTTATAGTATTGAATCTTATAATTTTATCCTAACAGTTTATAGTAAAGAGGAGACTAAATTATGCCAAAGATTACTAAAATCGAGACAATTAGAAATAAAAATTATGCAAAAATAATTTGGGTAGTTGTTCATGATGAATCTGGTGAATTTGGAATAGGCGAGACATCATGGGGACCTGACACAGTTGAAGCTTTTATTCTCAAAGAAGCAGCTGGAGCTTTAATTGGGCAAAATCCAATGCAACTAGAAAAATTATGGAATGATATTTGCAAACTTGGTATTACTGTAAGACCTGCAGGAGCAGAGGTTAGAGGTTTGTCAGCCATAGATATGGCGCTACATGATTTAGTTGGAAAATTAACTCAGCAACCTCTATATCAATTATTAGGTGGGTTATTTAGAGACAAAATAAAAATTTATAATACATGCGCTGGATATTCTTACGGAGTAAACAGGCCAGAAACTTATAGAAATATCCCTGGAGATATTGATCATATGCCTGAAGAAAAATACGAAGACCAGCATGCTTTTATGACAGATGCGGGAAACCTTGCAAAAAGCTTGCTAGACGAGGGTGTTACTGCAATGAAAATATGGCCATTTGATCAATTTGCTGGCAAAACAAATGGAGAATTTATTTCTTCAGAAGATATTGATAAAGGTATCGAGCCGTTCCAGAAAATTAGAGACGCTGTAGGCAGAAAAATGGATATTATGGTTGAGCTTCATTCAATGTGGAATTTACCTTCAGCTAAAAGAATTGCAAAAGCTTTAGAACCAATAGAGCCTTTATGGTATGAAGATCCAATTCCAATGGATAACTTGGACGCATTATCTGACTTTAGAAAATTTACTCACATACCGGTTACTGCAAGCGAAACATTGTCGCTTAGATGGAGCTTTAGGGAATTATTTGAAAAAAAGGCTGTGGATATTTGCATGTTTGATATTTGCTGGGTCGGGGGTATTTCTGAGGCTCTTAAAATATCATCTATGGCAGCAGCCCACCACTTGCCTATAGCTCCTCACGATTGTGTAGGGCCAATTACATTACTTAATGGAATTCATCTAAGTTTAAGTGCACCAAATGCAATGATTCAGGAGACTGTAAGAGCATTTAATAACACTTGGTATCTTGACATAATTGAGACTATGCCAAAAATTGAAAATGGATTTGTCTATGCTCCAGAAGGGTTTGGAATTGGTACAATTTTTACGGATAAATTTATTAAAAGTAAAGATACCCAAACCAATACTGCTAATTAATGCCTAATTACTCTAAAAAGAGCTTAAAAGGCAACGTGATGACTGTTTGTGGACCTATAAATCCCAAGGACCTTGGCAGGGTTATATGTCACGAGCACCTTTTGATTGATTTCAGAGTTGTATTAAATGAGCCTCCTAATAAAAAAGATATTCATTATATGAAGGAAAAAATTAATCTCTCTAATATTGGCTGGATAAGAACTTACTGGAATAGCAATGAAGACAATCTCTTATTAGAAGATATAAATGATTCTATAGAAGAAATGGCTGACTTTAGATTAAATGGAGGTCATAGTTTAGTTGAAGTGACTCCTTTAGGGCCCACCAGATTAGAAAATCAGCATAAAAAACTTAAGCTAATAAGTGAAAAGACCGGAATTAATATAATTATGGGCACCGGTTTTTATGTAGACAATTCGCTTCCAGATTACTTTAATGCTAAATCTGTAGAAGAACTTGCTTCAATAATTATAGAAGATATTTTAAAGGGCAATAATGGAGTTCATTCTGGAATTATTGGAGAGGTTGGGTGCAGCTTTCCTTTAACTGAAAATGAGAAAAAAAGTTTAAAATCTGCAATTCTTGCTCAAAAGGAAACTGGCTCAGCAATTTTAATTCATCCTGGAAGACATGAATCTTCCCCTTCTGAAATAATTGATTTTATTCAATCCGAAGACGGTGAACTGAGCAGGACAATAATTGGTCATATTGAGAGGACTTTATATGACTATAATAATTTAGAGTTATTAGCTAAAACAGGTGTATATCTAAACTTTGATCAATTGGGCATCGAATCTTCTTATTATCCATTAAACCCAAAAAAATATATGCCTAGTGATCACCAAAAACTAGAATTTATCAAGGCTATTTCAGATGCTGGTTTTAATAATAAAATACTTCTTGGTCATGATATTTATTCAAAAAATAGATTGAAAAAATATGGAGGGCATGGATATAGCCATGCTTTTGAAAGTCTTTTGGATAGGATGGAGACTATTGGAATGAGTAAAGAAAAAATCAACGATATTATTACTTTAAACCCTCAAAAAATATTAACTTTTGAATAGTATTGTTATGAAATTATCTCATTTAACGATCATAATTTTATTAATATTAACTTTTTCATGTTCTAATAATTCTGAGTTGGACAATAATAATTTATCAATTTTAGTGATTTCTTCTGATCATTCATTAGGAAATAATAAATTTAGATTTGCATTACTAGACTCCAATGGAAAGTTAGTTAAAGAAAAGCTTAAGGATGTAATAATTAAAAACTTAAATTCAAATGAATTACAAAAAATTGATCCAGTTTACGAGGAGTGGTTTACAGGAAAAGGTGCATATTATTCAGAAATAATTTTTAATGAATTTGGAAATTTTGAAGTTAAATCTATTAGAAAAGATAACTCTTTTGGGACGGCACTTTTCCAAGTAAACAGAGAGCCTTTAACTCCAAAAATAGGGTCTGCACCTCCTGTAATAAATACAAAAACAGCCAAGAGCTTAGAAGATATAAAATATATTTCATCAGACCCAAATCCTAATTCAAACTTCTACAGTATTAGTTATACGGACGCAATAAAAAACGAATTGCCAACTATTGTTATATTTTCGACACCAGCATTGTGTGTATCGGGAACATGCGGACCATTATTAGATCATATTAAAGAAATATCAACTAACTACCCTAATAGTAATTATATACATATAGAAGTATATGAAAACTTCATTGGGAAAAATTTAAACGACATTGATACTTTAACCGTTACTGAGCCAACTAAATCATGGGGATTGCCCACAGAACCATGGATATTTTTCTTAGACAAAAAAGGAATACTTAAATATAAATTAGAAGGTTTTGCTAAATACAATGAATTACTCAAATTAACTCAAGAGTTAATTTTAAATTAATTACTCTTTGTTTCTTCATATAATGACTTAGCTTCTGAATAAAATAAAGGTATTTTAGGATTTTTACTAATATTCATAGCTTCTTGGAAATTAATATTTGCATCTTCTATTTTTCCTTGACCAAGAAGAATATTCCCAATAAGTAAATATGCTTCTGCATTTTCATTTTCTTTAATATATTCATAAATTAAGCTCAAAGATTTTTCAAAATTATTTAAATAAAATTCGTATTCTGCCTCAATAAGATTTGTTTCTGTAGATTTAATATTATTTGAAAAAATTTCATTTGCCTCTTTACTTTTGCCTTCTATTTCAAAACATAAGCCTAATATTAAAATTAAAGGATTATAAGAATAATCTTCATAGTTTTTATTTTTTATAAAACTTGAGCATTTATTTAATTTTTTATCTATCAATCCACTTAAATATAATGATTCTTCTAAGTCAGGTTTAAGATTTAAAGCTTCTTTATTATATTCTTTGGCTTCATCTAATCGATTTGTTAAATACTTAACATTTGCTAACCCCAAAAAACCTCTTGCAAAATCTGGCTCTAATTCAATGACTTTTTTAAACCTACTTTCCGCTGCACTGAGATTATTAATTTCAAGATACCTATGTGCTCGCACATAATGATAAACACTATCTATTTGCTCCTCATTATTTTTAATATCTAAGTCATCATTAGAAATATTTTCGGGCAATTCATTGCTGCAACTTAATAAAAATATAATAAATACTAATAATATTTTCTTCATAACCTCGAAATTAATAAAAGTTCTAGTTCAAGCTCATTCTGAAAACTTTCTGTTTTACTTTTAATATCAAATTTTAGTAATGCATTCTGAGCATTTATTAGTCTTGAAAGATCTATTTTTTTTGCAGTAGAAAATAACTTATTAAAATAATATTTACTCCTAATGCCAGTAATCTTAGAAATTTCATCAATCGATTTTTTCTCATTTATTAAATATTTAATTTGTAGCACCTTGTGAATCTCCGAATTCAATAAACCAACAATTTCATTAGATTGAATTCCATTAGAAAATAAATTAGTAAGAATTTTAGAAATTTCATCAATTCTATTGGCAAAAAACATATCAAGCAGATCAAATATTTTATAATTTCTTGAAAAAGAAACTAGCTTATCAAAGTCATTATCAGATATTTGTTCACCGTTAGAAAAAGTTGCTAATTTTTTTAGCTCGTTATCCAATAGAGAATAGTCTTTATTAGATTCATAAGTCATATACATTCTTTGGTTATTATTTAAAATTAACCCTAAATCTTCTTCTCTTGACCTAATCCAATCAGTAACTTCTCTTGAACCTCCTCTTCCTGATGGCGTATTAACAATTTCAATTTCACAATTTAGATCTGATATAACTTTCTTTCTTAGGAACGAATTTAATTCATTTTCATCATTAAATTTCTCAACAAAAAGAACAGAATTAGGAGATTCAGGCGGAATGATTATAGTAAATAAATTATCCCAATTACCTGATTTTTCTTCATCAATTAATCTTATTAAAAAACTATCAATTATTTGAATTTTCTTTTCTTCAAACATAGAAAAAGATGACAATGACACAGTAAGATCATCCTTAGTAATAGATGCACCATCAATTCTTAATACTTCACTTAAACTATTTTCTTTTATTGTTTTAAGTGTTTCTTCAATTAGAAAATGATTTGTGCCGCAAATAACTTTAATTTCCATAGCAATTTAATAATATTTATATTAAATTCTAATATTAACCAATAACTTAGAAAATAACACAAATGAACTTCCTAATTATGGGTTTACCAAAAAGTGGTAAATCAGCTTTATTCAATACGTTAACTAAATCTACAAGGCAAGATATGTATTCTGACGTAAGAATTGGAACAGTAAAAGTGCCTGACAAGAACTTAGATAAGGTCTCAGAATGGCACGATACTGAAAAAAAGGTAAATGGCGAAATTGATATTACAGATCCAGCAACCAATTTAAACTTTGATTCATCAAGCGACTTCATTGAAAAAAAATATTTACAAGAAATTCAAAAATATGATGGGGTAATTTTATTAATAAGGTCTTTCAAAAACGATTCTGTTCCTCACCCATACGGCGAAGTTAACCTTGAAAATGACTTAGAACAATTTACAATTGAATCTAGGCTTATAGATGTTCAGATAATAGAAAAAAGGATAGAAAATATTGAAAAAACATTTAAATCTTTAAACAAGCAAGAAAGAGAATATAATGAAAAAAATATAGATACACTTAAACAAGTATCTAAGCTGATTGAGCAAGGAGAGCCTTATAATTCAGAGCTTTATACAGAAGCTCACAAAGCAGCGATAGGTAGCTCATTTTTAATATTAAAATCTCCTTTGATGGTAATTATAAATACAGATGAAAACCAAAGTATTCCGGAAGAAAAAATAAATAAAATTAGATCGTTGATCAGAAAAGATTCCTCATTAATCCAGGTACCTTTAAGTTTTGAAGAAGACATGATATCTCTAGATGCAAATGAAGTAACTGAATTTAGAGATGCATCTGAAATTAATTCAAATGATTTTGACCAAATTTTTAATAATTTATTAAAAGCTTCTAACTCAATTTGTTTTTTAACTGCAGGAAAAAAAGAATGCAGATCATGGATTGTTAAAGAAGATTCTAGCGCTATTGATGCAGCAGGAAAGATTCATAGTGATATTGCAAGGGGATTTGTTAGAGCAGAAGTAATAAATATTGATGATTTATTAAAGTTTTCAAATGAAAAGGAAGCTAAAGATAAAGGCTTAGTCAGAGGAGAAGGAAAAAACTACACCATAAAATCAGGAGATGTAGTAAACTTTCTTTTTTCTGTATAGATAGAATAGGAGAAATATGAGTGAAGAATTAGGAAAAATAAATAAGCCAAATGCAGAGAGCTCGGCTTTAAAAAGAAAATTATACTTAGTTCAAAATATCCAAAATTATTTTCCAGAAAATAAAGAATTTAAAAGTTTACTTGAAGAATACTGGTCTTCTATTTCAGATCAATTAGACAAATTAGAAAAAACTGCAGGGCTTATATCCTATATACATATAGAAGGTATGTGGCAAGAATTCGATGAAGCATCAAAAGCTATTTATGAATCTAATCCAGATTGCATTAATATGGTAAAAGAAAGGGTAAAATCTGGTTCAAAATATAAACCCGTGGAAGATGAAGCTTTATATAAAACACTAATTGACTGGACAAGGATAGCTCAGTTAGGTTTTATTAGCGAAGATGTAAAGAAAATTGTTGAAGAAAATTATTCATCAATTGCTATTAAAAGAGAAGAATCCATATCTTCAAAAATAAATGAATTAAAAGATAGTGAGGCGGCTTTATTTATAATATCTTCTGGAGGGCATAAATTCGCTGAAGATATTGAGATGTTCAATATAATACCTCCTGCATTAGATAAAATGAATAGGTGGATACAAGATAATCAGGAATCTCTTGCAGCTCAAGAACAAGAACAACAAACATCCAATAATGAAGACTCACAAGAAAAATCAGATCTCTGGACACCCTAAAGAACTCTCAATATACATACATATTCCCTTCTGTGAAATAATTTGCCCATATTGTGACTTTAATAAATATTCAAAAGTAGATGACCTGATTCCTGATTTTGTCCAATCTATAATCAAAGAAATTGAAAGAAATTCAAAGGAATTTACTGACTCAAAAATTGTTTCCATTTCATTTGGTGGAGGAACTCCCTCATATTTAAGCAATAAAGACTTAACAGAAATATTTACTTCACTAAAAAATAACTTTCATATTGATAAAAAATTTGAATTTTCTATTGAGGTTAATCCAGTTGATGTAAATAGATCTATATTAGAGATTTATGAAAAATTAGGCATAAATAGAGTAAGCGTTGGAGGGCAAAGTTTTGATGACAATATTTTAAAAAAATTAGGTAGAAATCATGATTCAATAATATTAAAAAAATCATTAGATTTATTATCAACAAGCTTTTTAAATAATATTAACTTAGACTTAATTTTTGGTGTGCCTGGACAGACACTTACTCAATGGGAGGAATCAATAAAAATATTTCTTGACTATTCTTTTCCTCATTTATCTACATATTTATTAACATTTGAACCAAAAACAAAATTCTTCAGAGATCTCAACCTAAAAAAAATTATTGAACCCAAAGAAAATGAAATTATTGAAATGTTTAATATGACAATAAAACTACTAAAAAATAAATATAATCAATACGAAATTTCAAATTGGGCTAGACCCGGAAGTGAATCAATACATAACTTAAGATATTGGAATTCTAATAATTATTTAGGATTTGGACCTGGCGCATCTTCTTTAATAAACGGGAAAAGGACAAAGAATATTTCATCATTAAAAAAATATATATATTTATCAAAAAGTATAGATAATCAGGATAAGTTATACAGCGAGATAGCCACAATCACAGAAGAAGAGAGAATGATTGAGTATATTATGCTAAAACTCCGTATGGAAATAGGAATCAATCATAGTGATTTTAAAAAAAAATTCAGTAAGGTTTTCGATTCAAAATTTAAAAACCTATTAAACCTATTAAATACCAATCTATTAATTGATTCAAATTTAAAAAATACATCATTAACCAATAAAGGGAAGCTTGTAAGTGATTACATATTCACTAAATTTGCAGAAGAAATTAATTTATAGTTTTATCTTTAAAACCTTGATCCCAAAAAACTAAGAATTGAGACGCAACAAATATTGAGCTGTATGTACCCACAACCAC
>MDTG01169843.1_pt1 | contig 15946 bp, 10 predicted proteins | sample 811421 | NCBI WGS metagenome assembly MDTG01 (sample SAMN05326645, study PRJNA326480) | marine metagenome | isolation source: seawater | place: Pacific Ocean: South East | collected 2011 | reverse complement strand
TTTTATTTTTTTGAAATTATGCATATCAAATCCGCCCATATGAAATAAATAACTTAGGCCAAGTTGTGGCTTAACTAATAAATCAAGCTCATTGACTTTATAGTCATGAGGGTTCATGCCATTAAAATCAAGATAAAAAGTATTAGTATCATAATCAAACTCATACTTAATATTTGTCCAGAATTCAGGATCTGTGCACTCATGCTCAGGTTTCGTTAATTCGTGTTGATAGGCAACATCGTCTGAAACCAATGATTTATTTTTACCTATTTCTATCACTTTGTAACCTGGTGGTGCAACAGAACTTGCATATTCTTTTTCTTCAGTAAGAATCTGAAAGGATATTGTTAATTGATCAAATAAGATAAATGACCAACTAATTATCCATATAAACAGGAAACTATATAATTTATTTCTACTTAGCATACTTATTCATTTGCTGTTCACCATTAAGAATAGAAATTAGTTACGACAGATTTTAATTAACAAGACCTAAATTGCAGACTAAATTGGGTAAATACTTGTATTTATATTTCTGTCGGTCAACTATAAAGACTGCTGATTTTTTGATTAATTAAATTTTGGTAGTTTTTTATTAATTCTTTATTTTGATTTATAATTTCTTTTTCGCTTTTAATTTTTTTAATAATTAATCTTTGAGCTTCTTTTTTCTTTGGATATCTTAGAGTTAATTCTGAAATAGAGCTAGCTGAAAGCTCTGTCTGACCACTGCTTCCTTTACCCAAGAGTTCAATAGTATTTTGTAATCCACACATTGCTATACCAAAAAATTCATGTTCTATTAGCTCTGAATCTAAACGAACAATTGTTACATGCGAGTCAACAGTCATATCTTCTTCAACTACTTCTGTATATTGAGCAACTCTTCCAAGAGTTCCTACTCCAGTAGAGTTAATCAAAACATCAAATTGCTTTAATTTTTTATCAGGAGAAATAGATTTTTTTTCTTTATCATGAAATCGTGCATTTTCAAGATTCACTTGAAAATCTCTAATACATCGTTGATTTATTACTACTGCTCCAGAAGTTTCGGAATATTTTGGAGTTATTCCTCTTTTGATTATTTCAGTTATATCAGAAAGTTTTACTTGAACCCAATCTTCTTCTTCAACAAATTTTGGTATATAGTTTTCTACAACCTGGCTTGCTCCATCAATAACTTTTTGATACTGCTCTATATCATCTACTATTTCTTGTTGTTTTTCTAGTGGTGGGAGAGGGATTTTAAAACTATTTAAGAAACCTACTTTAATATAAGGCATTGTCGAGCCCTGTTTTAATTTATTGAGCTCTTCTTTTAACTCAGAATTAAGTATGTAATATAAATATTTTGTTAAAACTAAGCTAGAGAAATCTGATAATACATATGTTCTTTGATATGCCTCAAATTTACCTTTGTAATATTTTGTATTTCCAACATCACCATTTCCAGCTATTAGAATCGCTTCAGTATCAAAAGAATAGACATCGGAGTATGTATGTTCTTTAGCACATGTAAAAAATGGGAACTCACCATCTGGATTTCCTTGGTTAACATCTTTTTTACCAGTTGTAATCTTACATAAATCTGACAACTCGCTCATTTCATAATCTGAAGTTAAGCTTTCAATCTGTAAATTTTTAAAATTAAATGAAAAATCTTTATCTAAATCGGTCTTTAAAATTTTTGTGGTAACTTTTTTAAAATTTTGTGTAATTAATTCTTCTTGTATTTCGGGTAAATCATTTAACTCTATAGGATTTCTTTGAGAACCTAAAGAATAGCCATCATTGTTCACTTCAGCAAAAAATAGATGGTCAGTAATTTTGGCTTTATTAATTATCAATATTGAAGTTTTTACACCTGAATAAGGCTCAAAAACTCCAGCTGGTAATGACACCACTCCTACTAAACCATTCTCAACTAATTTTTTTCTTAGTTCTAAATATGCTTTTCCTCCTCGAAAAATAATACCGTCTGGGACAATGATTCCAGCTCTACCTTGTGGCTTCAAGTGTGTAAGAATATAATCAACAAACAATACTTCTGCTCTATTTGATTTGAGTCCAAATTTATTATGAGGTCTTATCCCACCTTTTGGTGTCATAAATGGTGGATTAGCAAGAATAACATCATAATATTCATTCCATCTATCCTCAGAAGTCAAAGAGTCGTATTCAATAACATTTGGTTCTGGAAAACCATGAAGGTACATATTAGCAAGACCAATTCGAACCATGTCTGGAGAAATATCATAGCCATTAATATTGGCCATAATTTTTTTTCTTTCAGGAGCAGTCAATAAATCTCCATCGCTTCTATCTGAGTTTGATTTAATAATATGTTTAAAAGCAGATATTAAAAATCCAGATGTTCCTGAAGCTGGATCTAAAACAGTCTCATCTTTTTTTGGATCTATAATTTCAACAATAAAATCAATAATGTGTCTCGGCGTTCTGAATTGTCCTGCATCACCTTGGGAGCTTAATGAGTTTAAGATATGTTCAAAAGCATCGCCAAGCTGTTCTGAGTCTTCTGTATATTCAAACTCATCAATTTGTTTTAAAAACATTCTCAATGTCTCTGGATCTTTATATGGAATTTTCACTTGTTTGAAAATATCTCTAAACAATTGAGGGATATTTGGATTTTCTTCCATGGATTCAACAGCTGTTGAATATAAGTCAACCAACTCTTTCCCAGATACTTTTGAATCAAACATGTTTAACCATGAGTACTTCTCAAAATCATCAATAAAGAAAGAGGCTTTACCACCTAAATCTATTGCTTCTTTGTCCATATCATTCATAAATTTATAAACAAGAGCAATCATAATCTGCTCAACTTGACTTTTAGGATCAGGTACTTTTCCAACTAAAGTGTCCCTTAAATCATTAATTCTTTTTTTTGTTTCTTGATCTAACATTTATACAAATCTTTCTATTTCAATATTAGTTTTCACATAAGCTAACAAAGTTTCTCTTATTTGTTCTGGAATAAGTTTTATGTGTTCCATTAAGTTTGAAGGGTGAGCATTTAGTCTTGCAAATTCTTTACTATCAACTATTTCCCTCACTTGTGCATCAGCTATATATGTATTGAAAAAGTATCGAACACTATCAAAGTATTCATCCTCTGGCGCATGTAGATTATCAAACTTTTCAAACTCTTCTTCTAAGTGTTCTTGCTTTGTTTTAATTCTGTCAGTAAAACCAAAACCGTAAAGTAAAACATCAAATACATTAAGTTTTCGATCCATTTTTAGTGCTTTTTGCAAATTTACTAATGTAAAATACTCTTCAGGTTTATCGAATACTTTTTTACTTAAATACTCTTCTGCTTTAGATATCTCGCCTAATTCAACTAACTTTTTTAGCTCTGCATGATTATCAATACAAGATATAAAACTCTGGAAATAATCCTGATCAATTTTCATCCCTGAACTTGTAAGTTCAATCTCTTGAAGAGACTCTAACGGATCTAGAGATAAATTTTCAGCATGGTCAACTGGAATGTCTATTACCGGACCTTCTGAGCTAGAGGAACCTGTAGGGAGTTTTAATTTTTGATCATAATCAAATTCTTTTTCAAAATATTCATAATTACCAAAAAAATCAAACAATGAAAAACTATCTTTTATTGAATTTATTGATTCATTAGCCTCTTCATCATCTATCCAATGATTTATAAAATCATTTTTTCTTGTTCCCCTTCCCTTCATTTGGATAAAGTCAGAAGGTGAATAAATTGGTCTCATCATGCAAATATTTAATAGGTCTGTACAGTCGTAACCTGTAGTCATCATTCCTACAGTTACACAAACTCTTGTTTTTGATGTTCTATAATATTCATTAATTTGAGAATAACCACTAAGAGTATTGTTTGAAAAATCGATTGTTCTTTGCTGAGATCCTTCTATGTTTGAAGTAACTTGTATTGCAAAGTCTGACTGATAAATCCCTGGAAAGTATTTCTCTGCATACTCATTAAGTATTTGAGTTATTTTGCTTGCATGTTTTTGAGAGACGCAAAATACTAAAGATTTACCAATCTCATTAGTATAAGGATCTCTTTTCGCATTCTGAAAAAATGTTTCACAGAAGATTCTGTTTGTTTCTTCAGAGAAAAATCTTTTTTCAAAATCTTTTTTGGTAAATATTTCTTCAATGTCGTTCCCATCTTCATCAGTATCAAAAAATAGATAGCCTTTTTTGCTAAGTAAATCAGTTGTAATTTCTGTTCTTGCATCATAAACAAAAGGATTAACAAGATAGCCATCCTTTACACCATCTAGAAGCGAATATCTAAAAGTAGGCTCTCCAGTTTCACAACCAAAAGTTGTATAAGTGTCAAGCATCATTCTTCTCTCCAGTTCTCTTGGATCTTTTTCTGACAAACCTTTAACATCTATCGAACGCAAGTAGTCCTTAGGAGTTGCAGTTAACCCTAACTTATATCCAATAAAGTATTCGAACACTCTTCTACTTTTTCTTCCAAGCGATCTATGGGCTTCATCAGAGATTACTAAATCAAAATCATCAGGCTTGAAGATTCTTTTGTATTTATTATTTGAGATGAAAGATTGTACAGTAGAGATAACTATATTGGCTCTGTTCCAATTCTTTTCATTTTCTTTCCAAATTAATGTTGTGTAATCATTCTTTAATACATCATTAAATTGTTTTAGTGCTTGTGATTCAAGTTCAAGTCTATCAACGAGGAATAAAACTCGTTTTACATTATATAGGCGCATAAACATTTTTATAATTGCTGCCGAGGTAAGTGTTTTACCTGTGCCTGTTGCCATCTCTAAGAGAAATCTTTCTTTTCCATCTTGGATACCTGTTTGAATAGCTTTCAAAGCATCCAATTGATAATCTCGTAAAAATCGAAGTTTATTATCTTCTATAAATTGATCTTTTGTTTTAGAGTCTTTATAGGCAGGTTTATCTTTATAGTCATCCATCTGTGTAATGGCTATATAATCATTTTCTATCTTTTCATTTTGGTCAATATATTTTTTTGGATTAAATCCTTCTTTTCTTAATTCCAAATTATCTTGTGATGGAAATAGATTAATTGCTGTTGGATTACCAGATTCTAAATCCCAAAAATAATGAGTAAGACCGTTAGAAAGGATAATGAACCGAGAACCTATTGCTTTTGCATAATCTCTTGCCTGTTCTTTACCATCTAATGGAGACTTGTAATCTATCTTTGCTTCAATGGTACATAATGGATAACCTTTTGAATCCATAAGAACATAGTCTGCAGGTTTTCCAACTTTTCCTTGAGGCGTTCTATATTCCTGCTCAACATTACGGTTTTTATCTTTTAATCCAAGTGACCAACCAGATTGCATTAGAAGAGATTCTATTTCAGTTCTAGTGTTAGCTTCTGTATTTGACATATTCATATTTAAGTATAAACCTTTCCACTTACCCAAGCTGGCTCAGTTGACCTGAACGCCATACCTGGTAGCTGTCTCCATTTACGGAGATGTTTTTTTACTGTTTCTTTCCAAATTTCTTTTAATCTTTTCATAGATATTTCTTTGATTCGTTTATTACGTAAAGCAATAAACCTTTCGGACTATGATCTGCATCATTAGATTTATGATATTTTTTTGCAGCTTCAATTAAATCAGCATAGAAAAAATATTTTGTAACATAGTCAACTTTATTTATATATATTTCTTTTAAAGTATGGATAAGCCAACCAAGTTCAAAAGCATATTCAGTAACTACAGCTTTGTGAGTTGGATTTTTTGAAAGCCATTCTTGTAGATTTCTACTATGTTCTTTTGCAACTATTGTATCAGCGCCATACCAAGTAACGCCTTCCGATCCAAAATCAGAACTTTCATTAGCAGTCTTCTTTAAATACTTTGCATCATTGTTAATTAAACTATTTATATTTTTTGAATCTTTTATTAAAGTTTCTAAATTTAATAGTTCAAAAAGTGCAAGAAATGAAGTATTAAAATTTTCAAAATCCATTTCTTTTATATTCGATTTCCATTTTTTTATCCTAAATTTATTCATATATTTCCTTCTTATCTTCTCTTCTTGTGCTTACCTACGTAAGCACAAGTTTTAATTAAAATCCAATACTTCCATCAGCTGGGCCTGAATTAGGCATTCCGCCTAATAAACCAATTTGCTTTGGTGGATTTTGAGTAAGAAAAGCATATAAAAAACCTTTAAATATCCTTGTTTCGTCAGTGCCAGGAATTGTTTTAATAGATTCATTATTAATCAATTCCATTACATGACTTTCTTGAATTCTTAGGTATTCAGCAATTTCTTTAACCGTTAATACTTCGGGTATTGTATGGAATTGTCTTTTCCATAACGGCTTATTAGCTTTCTTCTTGTCTATATTTACTATATTATTATCTTTCATATTTCCTTCCGGTTCTATCTCAATTAGAAAATATTTATTTCTTTTCAGAAATATAAGTATCTTCCAATTTTTGTATGTTTGTAGTTAAGTTTTTTTCTAACTTGTCAACATTGTGTCTAGCATCAGTTATGTCTGATTCAGCTTTAGACATATTTTCACGAATAGTAATTATTAAATTAATTTGTTCGCGTAGATTCTTTAATGCTTTACTAGCTTTAACAAAATCTATTCCATCTTTTTTTGATTTAACAGTTCTAGAAATTGATAAAGCTTCCAGCCTTGCTACCTGATAGCAAACTTCTAATGCTACTGTATCAAACGTTTCTTTATTTACTACAACAGAATATCTATTTGGTGCAAGCCTTGCGAAATTAGAGTTTACTGGTGCAGAACTAATAGATGAAGAAACATATATTCCTACTTTTGCTTGTCTATTTTTACAGGAAGCATCTAGTAGTTTATTAACTTCATTTAAGCTTTGTTTTCTTATTAGATTTTTTGTTTCAAAAACAATTCGTGAAGAAGTGCCATCTGAATCAGATACAATAATTACATGGTCTCCTTTTTTCTTTCCTTTTCCTGTTTTTGAAATACCATCTGTATGTCCTACTTCGTCTACAATATCACCTGCAATTATTGCAAATGAATGAAGTAAGTCATTAATTTGATCTTCAAAGTCCAATCCTTTTCTAGTTCCTTTATCAGCTTCTTTTTGCACAAGTGCATTTGTCTTAAGTACTTCAGCAATTCCAGAAACTACTGTTACAAGTTCATTTACAGGTTCTGTAACACCTTTTATTGTTTGATCTTTAATTTTTGATAATGGACTATTTACATCAGATGCATCATTCAACTTTTTTATTTCCTTGAGAAATTCTTTAGTTAGTTGATCAACAGTACTAGTAACAACTTTTTCTATTTTTCCTGGTACAGATGACTTCTTATCTGTATTAAATAATTCCTGAAAGTCATTAACTAGTTTTTCTGATTCGCGATTTACAGCTTTGGCTAGAAATCCATCATTTCTTCTTAAAAGTTTATTTATATATTCTTCAAGAATATCTTCTACTTCTTTACCAGCTTTTTCTACATTAACTATAAATTCATCGCGTTGATCATCCAGTTTCTGGTAGTCAATTTCATTCTTAGAAAACTTCCACATTCTTATACCTAGATCAAATAAAAAATTTATAAACTGTGTTTTTTTTGCTGTAGATAATTTTTCAAGTTCATTTAAAACTTCTTTATCTTTAATTGATAGTGTTTGATTGTAAACATTATCAATAACTTTCTTTAAGTTTGCTTTTGTCATTTTTTCCTTTTTTTTCTCTTCTCCAGAGTTTTCTGGAGACTATTTTTTACTTTCCTTTAAGAGAGTCCAAAATAATTTTTATTAATGTCAGCATTTTGCTTCCTTTTTTTTCTCTTCTTAGTTAGGGGCGGGATCTTCTATTTATCTATAGGAGCCAAGTTTGCCCTGAGCCTTGGCCCTAGGCATTTTCATTTAAAATGCCTAGTTCTAAAATCCCGCCCTTAATTAACTATGCGGCTATTTTTTCAATTCTATTTTCAGTTGTATAAGAAATTTTTCCTATATTTTTAACTTCTGATAGAAATTGCGGATAAAGAGTGCTTTGTATCATGCTGTCTAAATAATTACTATTTCTAGAATCATTTTTTTCTAATTTAAAATACTTTCCAGCATCTAAAAAAGTTGTAGCTTCTGCCGGATCTTCAACATACAAAATATCGGACGTAAAGATAGAATTTGCTACTAACCATAGAAAACCTTTAGAAATTTTTCCATTTTTATATGCAAGATCTGACTTCATTCTTTCTATTTCAATAAGTGTTGCAATCCAAGCAATTGTTCCAGGCTTGGTTCTTCCACCTTTTGTTGTTGGTATGGTATCCAAAGGTCCTGCTATCCTTAGTTTGCATATTTCTAAATTACTTTCAAGAAATCCTGGAGTAAATTTTCCAGCATATTCATCATCCATGATTTCATGATTAAATTTAATTTCAAAACCATCTTTGTCTAACTTATATTGAGCCAAGAGTGGTTCTGAGTTTAAATAACCTAATAACCTAAGACCGCCAAAGGCGTCTTTTGTTCTAAGCATTTTATTTTTCATTATATTTATCCTTCTTTATCTTTCTCTGTCCCTGTAAGAAGCCCTGATTGCGCAGAGCTTCTTACGAATTAATTGATGGCAGAAAGGAGGTAACATCCATCAATTCTTGTAACTATTAGAAAATAACTAGATATGTTATTTACTAACTGGAAGTTATCTCTGATTCTTTAAATATTATTAAAGAACCATTTGAATGGGCTGAAACTAATTCAAAGTTGCTTTTCAGCTACATTTCTCTTTTTGTTTCAACCCTCTAGGTACTTAATAAAAGTACTTCGAGTTTTCTCTGATTTTTGAAAGATTTTGTTTCAACCCTCTAGGTACTTAATAAAAGTACTTCGAGTTTTCAAAAAAGGCCCATATAAAAAAAAAATTTTAGAGGTCTTTTTATTTAATTGTTATATATATAACCATACCACAAATACTCAAAAAGTCAAATTGTATTATGAAGCAATCTAACTATCTTCTAATCTTTTTTGCATTATTTCTTTTATATCTTTTTGTGCCTGGTCAAAAAAACCATCAGGAAAGCTATCTTCCGTAAAATATCCTTGCTCGTCTGTATCCATTCTCTTTAATATGGTTCCTATATCTTTATTTCTTTCTGCAAAATATACATTGTATGGTGATTGACTATTTTCATCAAAGACTTTTGAGAGTTGCATCTTCCACAACCTCAATCTATTAACTAAATGTTCACTATGGGTTTCAATTATGAAGCTTCTAGTTTGATTTAAAGAAAATACTAAAATCATATCAGCCAATCTAGCTTGTGCTGAAGCATGAAGGTTTTGCTCAATTTCTTCTAAGAAGAGTACTTTATTGTCTGAAAGAATAATCTGCAAAATTACTGGCAATGCTTGGCTGACACCTGATCCTACATTGGTAATTTTATCAATTCCAGTATCGCTATATATATTAATATTTGCAGCACCATACTCAGAAGTCTCTGCTGATACACTTTGACCAAATCCGATATACCTTATCCAGCCTGACAGGTGTTCAGCTAATGTTTTCTCTTCAGAAAATATTCCAGATAGATTAGAACTAGAAACACTATTCAATGAATAAAAATCTATTTTATCCTTTGCATTAAAAAAGTGTTTTTGATATTTTTTATCATCTAATATCCTTAAAGATTCTGGAGTCGGCGCCAGAAAAGTATTTTCTGATTCTAAATTGAAAGTTGTTCCAATAGCTTCCCCATGGTATCCAAGTGGTGTGAGCAGTGATTTGCTACCTATCTGGTTATAATTTCTATTAACAGAACCACTTAAGAAAGAAAAGTTTTCACTTATTGGCGGGAACCAGTCTTTTTCTCTTTTTCTTATTGGACTAGTAGCAACAATATCATTTAAATTTACAAAAACTAACTCGTTTCGCTTTCCTTTACTAAATATATATTGAGTGATGAAATTAGCATAATCTGGTTCATACGCTCCACCCTGGTGGTCAACAGCGCTATCTTTACCATAAGCTCCATGTGTATCTAAAGGATTTAGTTTTGTATAAACGCTCTCTCTCATAGTTGCTAGTTCTTCATTAGTTAATTTCTTTTTTTTCTCAATTTCCAACACGTCAGAAAATAAGTTTACATTTTCCTTTAGCCCATAAATTAACCTATGTACATCATTTGAACTTATAGTATCTAGGGCAATATAGAGAATTACATATTTTCTTATATCTTCTAATACACCAGGGCCAATCGGTACACCATGTTCATCTAAATCATAACTTTCAAAACTTGGGAATAAAGAATTGAAACTTTTTTCTACATATTCTTTAATTAAGTTTTCATGCATCAATTCATCATCTATACCGCGAATTCCTGCAGAAACAGTTTTTTCAATGTTATATAACTCTTTCCATAATTCTTTTGAATACTTTTCACTTAAGTTAAGTATTTCATTTAAACCATTTAAAAATTCAGAATAAAACTCTTTAATACTCTCCAAAAATATAGGAATCTCTTTTTCTGTTAGTTGTGATCCTGCAGGTGTAGTAAAAAAATCTTCAAAAGTAATATCCCTCATTAACTCTCTATATTCAGAATCAATAAATCTTCTTTCCCTATTTTCTGTGGGTTTGTCTTTTTTTACTATTTTTTTTATAGTGTTATAAGTTATATACCTTTCCCAAATTTGTTCTGTTTTAAACAGTACTCTTCTTGCTTCAGGATCTAAATTTCCTCCACGAGCTCTAAAGAGCCTCTCTTTAAATTCTTTGTCAAAAGTAAACTCAGATTCACCCTTTTTCTCAACTAAACCTAAAGTTTCTTTTAAAGGCTCTAAGTCTAAATTATTCATCTTCTTTTTTTCAGAATCTATATATCTTTTGCCACTTTTTTTTGAAAGCAATCTTGGAAAACTAATACCGAAACCAAAATTTTCCCTTGAAGGTATTCCAGAATTTTCCCTACGTTGAAATCTTCTAGTTTTATCTAAGTGTCTTTCCTCTTCTTGTGGGGTTATTGAAAGTTCAAATATATTTAGAAAGATTCCAATTAATTGATCTAGGTGAGGTTTTTCTGAATCGTATCCATTATTATCAATATTTAATTTTTTGCTAATTAAACTTATAATTTTTTCATAATTTTCAAACCCTTTTTCCTTGGATGAAAATTTACAGTCTGAATATAAATCTAAACATTCTTTTAAATTATATTTATCGAAAAAATATTTATTTTTATTTTTTATTTGGTTTGAAACTTCTGAAAATAATCTTATTCTTGTTAATTCTTCACCAGGAACAGCAATAGAGTCAATATTCTCAATTTCAGTAAATTTTTTCTTAGGTAGAACTTCTTTTATATAGTGGTCTATATTTATTTGCATATCTGGGTTGTTAGAAATTCTTTCAGCTTGTCCTTTAATTTCATAAATATCACTTGTTTGAGATTTCAATCCATTCGGTAATATTTCGTTACCGACCTTTATATTTTCTGGAAAAAATCTAGAAGATATATATTCTTTTTTACCATATTTTATTCGTTGAATAAATTCTGGAACACTTCCATTTTCATTATCATAAATATAAAAATAATCAGTTGTTGAGGGATTAGTTAATATATGTCCCAACCAATTTTTCTTGGCTAGTTGTCTTCTTGTAATGTTTGAATATGTTTTTTGATATGTATTTTCAACAGTCAAATCTCCAATTTCTTTAAGAGTTTCTTGAACATTATCTTTTCCTAAACTTTTATCTATTCCTAAACTTTTTGCAATACTTTGAAACTCTACGCCACTTAACTGCTCAAAGAAAGAAGCAATTTCGTGACCATTCTCTTTATCTATAGATACTATTGATGAAATTTTTGTAATCTCTATATCTGTTTTATTTACAATTGTAAAATTTTCAGTATTTTTTTCTTTAATAAATCTAGGAGTTAATTCAAATGAAACTGAATATTTTTTTTCCTCTACAGTATCTTCATTTATTGAAGTAAATTCAAGCTCAATACAAATTGGGTCTAAAAAGTTCTTACTTCCTTTTTTAAGAGATTCTCTATTATAGATATCATCTACTTGCCCTAAACTTATTAGCTCGCCATTTAATGGAAGGTATCCTTTCTGGCCTGAAGAAGCACCAGAAATCCATTGTAAAATTAACAATACTGCTTGGGTGTAGCTACTTTTCCCTGATGAATTTAAACCAGACAAGAATACTGTTTTAGTTATGTCAAATTCAGAATTTTGAATAGATTTGAAATTCATTATTTTAATTTTTGAAAGATTAAATTCAGAAATATCGAATAAGTTACTGAAATTAAATGAAAAATATTCATTTAATTTTGAATCAATTAGCCTTCTACCCATACTATTAAAACCTCTACTTATTGTAGAAGCCGATGCAGTACCTTCTAAGAAACTTGTATAATCTATATAATCTTTATCCATAATTATCCTGTCAATTGAGTTTGTGTTTGTTTGGTATTGTTTAATGCCATTGTCTTTTTAACTTCTTTAGGGCCTAGTTCGTAGTAGTAGTCTACAAGATCAAAAACTCTTGCCCTATAAGGAGCTCTTGTATCAAATTCATTTCTTATTTTTCTACCTCTTTTTTTATTGTAAGGATTATTCCAACCATGTGAGCTTATTGAGGTTACTTTTTCAAGCCATCCATTTTCCTTGATGTGGCTAATATGAAATTCAGATTCAGCTTCATCTAACAATGCAAAAGACCAGTCTTTGAGCTGAGAGTTTCTTTTATTGTCTTCTGGCTCAATAACACTGGAAACATTTGATGCAAGATTTTCATCAAAGACTACAGGTGTCCCCCTGAAGTAGTTTTCATTTACTTCTGATTTTGCCATAACTACTAAATCTTCTACATTTGGATTTTCACTATCATGAAGAATTAAAAGATCTCCAACTTGAATATCTTTAACTTTTTTTTCGATCGCTTTTGGTATATCTTGTCTTCTTGCCATATGGTCTAATAAGTGAAGTGCGTCCTTCCAATCATTTAAAAATATTTTCTCTTCAGCCGTGAGATCTTTTGGTTTTTTTAATGCTATTTGTATGGTTCTTTTTTCAACTTCACTTAAAACAATCTCTTTATCTTTATTGATATTTAAAATATTTCTTGTATTCTCTTGAAATAATTCATGTATATTGTCGATCTCATTTGAATTAGCAATATCAACATCTCCATTAGTTATTGAGCTTTTTAAGATTTTAAAAGGTTCTATATCCATATCTAATATAAGTACTTCGAGTTTTTTAATTTAACCAAATTTTATTCTTCTAACTCTTTAAATCTATTTACTAGACCTAAAAATACTAGTAAGGAAAGACGTAATGCACCACCATAATCAAATATATGTGATTCAACAGAGTAGTCACCTGTATCTTGTTCATATAACTTTTCTTTAGATAATTTTTCGATTACTGAAATAAGTTTTGTGGTAATAACTTCATTTTTAGATAAAAGTTCTTCCTTTATTTCATGAATTAATTTTTCATATTCTGCAAATGATTCAATATTGTTTAGATTACCTCTTTTATTATTTCTATCATAATATTTACTTAAATCATCTGAGTACTCAAAAAGTTTCTTATCTGTTATTTTTTCGTCTTCCTGAAGATTCATAATTAGATCATTTACTATGGCTTCAGTGTTGCGATAAAAAAGGTCATCCGTCGTAGTTGAATTTCCCGTAGTTCTAGCATGAGAACCAGGGGTGTCTGCAGTATTTTCGACAATATTATATTCCACACCATCTTCGTCTTTTGGTAATGGTCTAGTGTTTGTATCATCTTCCCAATTAATATCATTTGAAGCTTTGAGTACATCACGTAGGAAGGTTAAGACATCTCTAACATAAACCCTTCCATTGATTTTCTCTCCAAATCCTTTTATCAAACGAACTAAACGTTCAGTGGTGTATGGTCTCCAGTCTGCACTATCTTTAAATTCCCTTGGGGGTAATGTTTCACCAACTTCTTGAAATATTATTTCAATCTCTCTTTGGCTATATTGTGAATCATGATCTAAATTATTTACCACACAGTATGAATCACCATTAGGCAAAGTTACATAAGTAAATTTAACTGCATATTCTTTCTTAGCATTTTCTATAAGTTTCATAACATCTTTATTAAGACCTGAAGCAATTCCTGGTGACATGACATTTAAAATATTTTTGCTAACTCTGTCTAAGACCTTATTCCCTATTGGAAGATCTTCCATAAATTGTTTCATACTTCCATGTAATAAAGTTACAAAAAGTTCTATATCCTTAACTTTTTTCTTAGTTCCATCATCTTGCGTTAATAAAGTTAAGCTATAGAACCCTTTAGCAGCTTCTTTCCTCTTTTTTATATCTTCTTCTATACCTGCTTTAATTTTTTCTACTTTACTAACCTCATAACTATTTCCTTCTTTTTTAAAAGCCTTTAATTTGTCATCCAATTTAATTTTTTCTTTGTCATAGCTTACTGGTATGTTTAGTAATTTATGTAAGATGTAGTCGCTCATAAAATTAACCATTTGGTTACTAATCCATAGTTTTTTCCCATCCGCCTGGATAATGTAATCCAAGTAAAAATCCTTAAAATTTGGAATGCGGTTTGCAATTCTTCCTTCTCCATCCCGTTTTACACAACTTTCAAGACTTCTAGATTTATATCTATCATTAATAAAAAAGCTAAGAAAGTGGTTGTTCTTATAAAATATAAATGTATGAAACAATAAGAAACTATTGAAGATTAGAGCACATTCTTCAATATATTTTTGGCTAAGCTTTATCATTTCCTCGCCACAACAGTTTTTTAATTTTTCTTTATTTTCTTTAAAACATTCTTCACAAAAATACTTATTTTTCTTTATTTCACTTTCGCTTTGTGTAATTTTCATTAGATATACATGAAAATATAATTTGATCTCTTTTACTTTTAAATTATCAATCTTTATATTTGGTGGGTTTAACGAACTCAATTTTTTCTTCCACTGTTGCTCAATAAATTCGTCTAAATCATCTCCACTTTCCATTTTGTTGTCTTGTTTATTTAAAATTTCAGCTTTTTTTTCTTCAAGAGTTTCAAGCTCAACCTTTTCATCATTAGATAAACTTTCCTTTTCTTTCAAAGTTAAAATTTGATTTTCTATATCAGATAATTCTTTATTCATATTCACGCTTATCTCTAATTGATTTATCATTGCTATCACAATTGAAGTTTCTTGGAATATCATCACCTTCATACATTCTTTTATTCTCTTCAAATAGTTTTTTTGATAAATTAGGATCCGGGTCTATACAGTTTATTTTTTTTCTATTCAATCTTCTTTTTGACTGAAGCTCAACATTTCTTTGATTAATAAAAACAACACCTAAAAGATCCAACTTACATTTATTATTTGAAGGGGAACTTAGAGGTACACATTTTCCACGTTCCTCACTCTTTTTTCTATGTTCCCGGTGTTCTACCATGTTAACTTCTAGTTGACGATTTCTTAAACTAGATCGATGGTAAATGGGAGTCATATCTCCTGGAATATCTTCTTCTCTAGTTACATCGCCTATAGATTTTTTGTTTATATATTTTGGGAGATAATTTTTTGACGGAATAAAAACTTTATCCATAACCGTTATTGGATTGCCATTCTTATCAAGCTTGTCTTCACGAAAAAAAGAAGTTCCAACTTCTAGTTCACACCAAAAACCTAACTCCTCTTCGGCATGACTTAAAGTTACATCCATTAAATTATTTTAATCAAAAGGAAATTGATCTCCCAAAAATATAACTTTAAATTTTCAAAAATTCATTGGACACTAAGAGATTTACATTTTATTAAATAGTCCTTACTGCGTTGCAAAACTAATTCTCTAATTACTTAAAAGGAACTGTTTTATAAGGCTTATTATAAAAATCTATCTATCTATTTTGCAACGAATTTAAAATCT
>MDTG01114733.1_pt1 | contig 15946 bp, 13 predicted proteins | sample 811421 | NCBI WGS metagenome assembly MDTG01 (sample SAMN05326645, study PRJNA326480) | marine metagenome | isolation source: seawater | place: Pacific Ocean: South East | collected 2011 | reverse complement strand
GCTTCCTTAGCTCAGCTGGATAGAGCAACTGCCTTCTAAGCAGTGGGCCGCAGGTTCGAATCCTGCAGGAAGCGTAAATTATCTAACTCAAAAATAATATTTACAATTTATACAACTAATTTTTTTTTTATTTTTTATATTTTCAAATTTGCAGTAAGAAAGAAAAGATATAATTGTTTATATTAATTGAAGGCCTTTTTCAAAAATAAAATGAAAAGATCCCAAAAATTAGGCCAAATTAGTTTTGACTTATCAATCTTTCTACTTGCTTCGGCTCCAGTATTATCAATTATACCAATACTAATTTCGTCGATAATTGGAAGCTTAAATAGAAAAGATAATTTCTTATCCAACAAGATAAACATCTTATTTATTTCTGCTGCGATTTTAATGTTTATAAACTGCATAATCAAAAGTCACCATAATGAATTTAAAAACATAAACTACGATAACTGGATAGGGTTGATTAATTGGATTCCATTCTTTTGGATTCATTGGGCAATAAAACCTTTCTTGAAAAATCAAAAAAAAAGAATACGGGCTGTATTTTTCCTTATATGTAGCACTATTCCTGTTCTATTAAGCGGCTTTAGCCAATCAATTTTCAATTTACATGGTCCTTTTAAAACTTTTGGAGGCTTAATAATTTGGTATCAAAAAGATTTGGGCTCTGTAATAAGTAGTGTATTCAACAATCAAAATTATGCAGGAGCTTGGCTTGCATTAATTCTTCCCTTTTCAATGTTTTTTATTTTAAAAACAAAAAGCAATAATTTTCAAAAAATAATTTCTCTAATAATTACTTTATCAATTTGTTATTTGATCGTATTAACTAACTCCAGGGGAGCTCTTACTTCAATCTTTATTTCTCTGAGTATTTTATTAAAATACCTAAATTACAATCAAAATATTTTCTTATTTTTGATTTTTCTATGCATATTTTTATTATATTTTTTTTCAAACAACGCACAATTGTTTAAAGAAATATTATCTTATTTTATACCTGAAAAATTAATCAATAAGCTTTTTATTACTTCCTCTAGTACTAGAATTGAGATATGGAAAGTCGCAATAAATCTAATTAAAATGAATCCAATTATTGGTCTTGGTGCAGGAACATTCTCTATCATGTATGCAAATTCAGGAGGAATTTACAACGCACAGCATACTCACAATTTATTTCTTCAAATTTGTTACGACTATGGAATACCATCTGGATTTTTGATTTACATTTCCTTTTTTATTATTTTATTTAAATCAATAAAAAAAATCTATTTAAATAAAGATCAAGGTATTTATTCAAAAAAAAATATTCTTAATTATGCTTGCCTTAATTCATTAATAATTTTCTTAATTATTCACTCCTTTGATATTACTTATTACGATGGAAGAATAAGTTATTTATTTTGGATAATTTTTTCAAGCCTAGTTTGTATTACTGATGAGCAAATAACTCCTGAAGCAAAACGATTAAATGATATAGAAGGTGCTAATTTTTAAAAGTTAAAATATATAGGTTTGAATTTCCTCGAATTTGACATCTTGTATAAATTTTTAAACAGGTTTTCTGAGATTTGATAAAATTTTCTCCAAATCTTAATTTTATATTCTTGCAATTCAATTAGAATTATTAATAAATTTAGATTTTAATTAGCTAGATAAACTTTTTTGCGTAAAGTTCTAATATATTTTTTTTAATTGTATTGTACTTCAACATAGAAAAATCTAGATTCTAAATATCTTTAATGATTCTTGAAAAACTTTACAATATGAATATTTAACATTGATTCCATTCTAAAGAGATATTTAGAAATAATTTGCTTAAAGTTTTTACTATTCATCGAAATCCAATTAAACTTTATATTACTTAAAGATTAAAGTATTTTGTATTTAGACAATATCGTCAATTATTTGGATCAGTAAAAGATGAAACTATTAATAAATAAAAAGATAAGAAATTAACTTTTAAGTCATCTAACAAAAGAAAAAAACATTCATAAAGTGTTGTATTATATTTTTTATATAAAAAGTTTTCATATTTTGATAAATAATTATTTCTCTTTTTAAAAATAGAAATGTCTAAAAATCCAATTTTACCAGTAATACTTTGCGGTGGAAGCGGAACAAGACTTTGGCCCCTTTCAAGACAAAGTTTTCCGAAGCAATATTTATCAATAAACTCTAATAGCAAAGATAGTCTCCTGCAAGAGACACATAAAAGAATAAGAAATCTAGAAAATATCAAAGACCCAATATTAATTTGTAATGAAAGTCATCGATTCATAGTTGCTGAGCAAATGAGATGTATTAATACAAATCCTTTATCTATTATTCTTGAGCCTTTTGGAAGAAATACAGCTCCTGCAATTACACTTGCAGCTCTTTACGCTATGCAGAAAGAGCATGATCCTTTATTGTTAGTTTTATCATCTGATCATGAAATTAAAGATCAAGATAAATTTTTAAACGTTATAGATCAAGGTATCAAATATGCTCTTTCAGAAAAAATCGTGACTTTTGGTATTGTGCCTACTTCTGTAGAAACGGGATTTGGATATATTGAAATAGAAAAAAATCCAAATAAAAACAATATAACCAATGGAAAACTAGTAAAAAAATTTATAGAGAAGCCAAACTTAGAAAATGCAAAGAAATTTTCTCAAGATAGTAGATATCTTTGGAACAGCGGCATGTTTCTTTTTAAAGCAAAAACAATTTTAGATGAAGTAGAAAAATTTTCGCCAGATATCCTAGATGCTTGTAAAAAATCAATAGATAAGAGTTATTCTGATCTGGATTTTCAAAGAATAGATAATGATGCTTTCTCTAAATGTCCTAACTTATCTATAGATATAGCAGTAATGGAAAATACAGAAAAAGGGATTGTATTACCGCTTGAAGCTGGATGGAGTGATATTGGTAGTTGGGAAGCAGTTTGGGAAAATTGCAAAAAAGATAAGAATGGTAATTTTCTTAAAGGAAAAGTAATTTCCCATAAGTCTAAGAATTGTTATTTGAGAAGTGAGAAAAGGTTGGTTGTAGGCATAGGTCTTTCTGAATTAATTGTTATTGAGACTGGTGATGCTATTTTAATTTCTGATAGAAAAGAATCTCAAATGGTGAAGAATATTGTTGAGCAACTAAAAAATAAAAATTTAAAAGAGGGGATTGAACATAAAAAAATATATAGACCTTGGGGTTACTATGTAACTTTAGAGGAGGGTGAAAGATGGAAAGTCAAAATTATAGAGATTAAGCCCAAAGCATCCCTTTCATTACAAATGCATCACCATAGAGCAGAACATTGGATAGTAGTTTCAGGTACTGCGAAAGTTGAAATAAATGATAATGAGAAAATATTATGTGCGGATGAAAGTGCCTATATTCCTCTAGGATCAAAACATCGTTTATCAAATCCAGGCAAAATATCACTCCAAATTATTGAAGTCCAGAGTGGTTCTTATTTAGGTGAAGATGATATTGAGAGAATTAAGGATGAATACGGTAGATTATAAATAAGTAAGTAAAAATATTTATATTCATAACATTTATCAAGAATTATAATTTAATGAGAAATTAAAGAGATTCACAGATATAAATTTTCAATCATATATTTCAAAAAATTTCATATATTTAATAATAACCTCTTGGATTATTTTTAAACCATTTCCAACCATTTCTACAGCTATCAAGGAGATTTCTTTTCGGATGCCAATTCAAGATTTTTTTTGCCTTTGAATTGTCCGCGACTAAAACAGGAATATCTCCTTCTCTCCTAGCTGAAAAATCATAGGGAATCCTCACATTATTAGCCTCTTCAAAAGCATTTATAAGGTTAAGTACGCTTACTCCTTTACCAGTTCCTAAATTTAAATTTAAATATATAGGTTTTTTTTTGGTGATATATTCCAAAGCTAAAATATGTCCTTCAGATAAATCCATGATGTTAATATAATCTCTTACACAAGTTCCATCGATTGTACCCCAATCACATCCAAATACTTTTAATTTTTTTTCTATTTTTAAACCTACTTGATTTATCAAAGGAAAAATATTCTTTGAGACTCCAAGAGGAAATTCTCCTATTTTTCCTGATTCATGCGCACCAATAGGATTAAAATATCGCAAATTACAGATTGACCACTCTTGTGATAGATCAGAAAACAAATTCTTCAGAAATTTTTCATTCACTGCCTTTGTCATTCCATATGGATTTATTGGATCTATATTAAAATCCTCTTTTAAGGGTTCGCCAGTTGAGTATCCATAAACCATTGCACTGCTACTAAAAACAAAATTACTACATTTAAAAGTATTCATTACTTTCACTAAATTAATGGTGCCATTAACATTTACATCCCAATAATCAATTGGATTTATTATCGAATTAGTTACTGACTTTAATCCTGCAAAATGTATTACAGCGGATATTTCTTTATCCATTTTTCTTGACTTTTCAAAAATATTTTGAAGCAGATTTGTATCTCTCATATCTCCTTTTATAAATTTTAATTTAATATCTTCATGAGGTTTATCTTTTTTCAAAATTTCTTTAACTCTCTCAAGCGATTTTAATGAGCTATTAATCAATGAATCGTAAGCTAGTACTTCATATCCTTTTTTTAACAAAGCCAAGATTGTATGACTTCCAATAAAACCCGTACCGCCAGTTACTAATATTTTTTTCGACAAACTCTATTATGTATCTATGTAATTATAATATTCAAATTTATTTTTTTTGGGAAAAATTATATATTCAAAAATTGATATGATTATTTAGTAAACAAATAAAATCAAAATTTATTACGTGGATAATTTAGTTGCTGGCGGAGCAGGTTTTTTAGGCTCACATATTGTTTCAAGATTATTACAGGCTGGAGAAAAAGTGATTTGTTTAGATAATTTTTCAACTGGGCATATGAATAATTTAAAAGATTGGTTTAATCATCAAAATTTGAAAATTATTGATCACGATATTATTCACCCAATAAATCTTAAAGCAAATAAAATATGGCATTTTGCTTGTCCTGCCTCTCCTAAGATTTATCAAAAAGATCCAATTAATACAGCAAAAATAAATTTTATTGGGACTCTTAATTTACTTGAAATCGCCCGAAATTCAAAGGCAAAATTTTTTCTAGCTAGTTCAAGTGAAATATATGGTGATTCGCAGGAAACTTCTCAGAAAGAATCTAATAATGGCAATCTTAAAACAAATAGTATTAGGAGTTGTTATCAGGAAGGTAAAAGAATAGCTGAAACTCTTTGCTTTGATTTTTCAAGAGCTTATAGTTTGGAAATAAATGTAGCAAGAATTTTCAATACTTATGGTCCAAATATGTCCAAAGATGATGGAAGAGTAATAAGTAATTTTATTAATCAAGGACTTAATAAAGAGGAAATTTCGATTTATGGCTCCGGTGAACAGTTAAGGAGTTTTTGTTATGTAGATGATCTTATTGATGGATTAATAAAATTTATGAAATTTTCTACTAAAGATCCTATTAATTTTGGTAACCCATATGAAGCATTAACTATAAAAGATCTTGCAAAAATGATACAATTAAAAACGTATTCATCGTTACCATTTTCATATTCTGCACTCCCTTATGATGATCCTCTAATGAGGAAGCCAGATATTACAAAAGCCAAATCTCTTCTTCAATGGGAACCAAGTATTGACCTAGACAAAGGCTTAAACAAAACAATAAACTTTTTTAAAACTATAAATGCTTAAAACAATTAAAAATATTTGTTGTATTGGTGCAGGTTATGTTGGAGGTCCAACGATGTCAGTAATTGCAAAAAATTGTCCTAAAATTCAAGTAAATGTAGTTGACACAAATAAAGAAAGGATTGAACAATGGAATAATTCTGATTTGACAAAACTACCAATTTTTGAGCCTGGGTTAGACAAAATAATAAAAGAAACGAGAGGCAAAAATCTACATTTTTCAACAAATATAGAAGAAGAATTATCAAAGGCAGATATTATATTCATTTCAGTAAATACGCCTACAAAAACAAAAGGTATTGGAGCAGGAAAGGCAATTGATTTAAAGTGGGTAGAGAAATCCGCTCGTCAAATTGCAAAATATGCCAATGGATATACCATCGTGGTTGAAAAAAGTACTATTCCAGTAAGAACAGCAGAGACTATAAAAAAAATACTAACTTCAAATAATTTTTATTCAGAAGATAAAATTTTTAAAAATAAAAGTTTTTCAGTTTTATCAAATCCAGAGTTCTTAGCCGAAGGAACTGCAGTACATGACTTAACAAATCCTGATAGAATTTTGATAGGAGGAGATAATGATGAGGCAATAAATCTGCTAGCTGAAATATACTCAAACTGGATTGATAAAAAAAAGATTTTAACTACTGATTTATGGAGTTCGGAATTGTCTAAGTTAATATCAAATGCTTTCTTAGCTCAAAGAATAAGCTCAATTAATTCAATTTCTGCCTTATGCGAATCAACTGGTGCCGACATTGATAACGTTTCCAAAGCAGTTGGGATGGACAAAAGAATAGGTAAAGATTTTCTCAAAGTTGGTCCTGGTTTTGGTGGAAGCTGCTTTAAAAAAGATATCCTAAACTTAGTTTATATTTGCGATTATTATGGACTTTATGATGTAGCTAAATACTGGCAAAAAGTGATAGAAATAAATGATTGGCAACAAAATAGAATAGTTGAAATAATTGTAAAAAAAATGTTTAGTAATATTGCTGAAAAAAAAATAGCTATTCTTGGTTTCGCATTTAAAGCAAATACGAATGATACTAGAGAATCGCCTGCAATAGAAATTTGCAAAAGACTAATTGAGGAAGGAGCAAATTTATCAATTTATGATCCTAAAGTACCTTCAGAAAAAATTATCAGTGATTTGAATTTAGAAGATTTTTCAAGAAAAGAACTTTATAAACAAAATGTAACTATAGAGAAAAATTTAGTAGATACAATAACAGATTCCGATGCAATTATTATCATTACAGAATGGGAAGATTTTGAAAGAATTGATTGGAAAGTTTTTTCAAAAAAAATGCGTTCCCCAGCCTACTTATTTGATACAAGATCTATTGTTAATAATGAAGAAGTAGAAAAAAATGGTATTAATTTGTGGAAAATTGGAAGTAGTAATTAATTACAATTATTTTTCAATTTAAAGTAATTATTTTTGTCTAATTTATTATCTTTTTAATCCATTATAAATAAAGCAATGAAAGAAAAAATAATTGTTACAGGTGCAGCAGGGTTTATAGGATTCCACCTCTGCAAAAGATTAATAGAAGATGGCTTTTATGTTATTGGTATTGATAATCTAAATTCTTACTATGATCTGGAGTTGAAAAAGGCAAGATTAAATGAAATCAAAAAGAGTATAAATTCAGATGAAAATATATGGGATTTCATAAAAGTCGACTTAGAGAATAAAGAAAAGATTGATGAAATATTTCAAGAATATAGACCAAATGGGGTAGTTCATTTAGCTGCGCAAGCAGGAGTTAGATACTCTATTAAAAATCCAATAACATACTTAAATTCTAATCTATTAGGCTTTGGAATAATTCTTGAAAGTTGTAGAAAGTACTCAATAAAAAATCTACTATATGCAAGTAGTAGTTCAGTTTATGGCGGAAATACAAAAACACCATTTTCAGAAATAGATCAAGTTAATCATCCAGTAAGTTTATATGCAGCTACAAAAAAAGCAAATGAATTAATGGCTCACTCGTACAGTAACCTTTACGAAATCTGTTGCACTGGAATGCGTTTTTTTACAGTTTACGGACCTTGGGGTAGGCCTGATATGGCTCCAATAATATTTACTAAACGTATACTTGAGAAAAAACCAATTCAAATTTTTAATCATGGGAAAATAAGTAGAGATTTTACTTATATCGATGATGCTATTGAATCAATAATTAGACTTTTTAAAAAACCTTCTACTCCAGATTTAAAATTTAATAAATCCGAGCCTAACCCCTCTACCAGTTGGGCTCCTTATAAGGTTTTTAATATAGGAAACAATAAATCTGTTCCCATATTAAATTTTATAGATTTATTAGAAAAAGAATTAGGGATAACTGCAATAAAAGAATTTGTAACCATGCAGCCTGGAGATGTTGAAAACACTTCTGCTAATACAGATAAACTTGAATCATGGACTGGTTTTAAACCTTCAACATCTTTAGAAGTAGGAATTAAAAATTTTGTGAAATGGTATTTAAATTTTTATCAATAGTTTTAGGGATTTAAAAAATTACATAGAAGGAACTTTATGAAAGAAAAAATTAAAAAATTAAATATTGAAATTCTTAACTGGTTTTTAAAAGATGTAATACCTCGTTGGGAGAATGATGGTGTAGATTACGAATCTGGTGGTTTTTTTGAAGAGATAAATAAAAAAGGGCCGATATTGTTACCAAAAAGGACAAGAGTTGTTTGCAGACAAATATATGTTTTTTATATTGCTTATAAACTTACACTTAAACAAAAATTTCTAAATCTCATAGATCATGGTGCAGAATTTTTATTGCAATACCTTTTAACCCTAGAAAAGGATTCATTTATATACTCGTTCGACTTAACTTCAAAAAAAAAGAATACCAAACTTTATTTATATGAACAATCATTTGCTTTATTAGGTTTAGCTGTAATATATAAAGAAAGTTCAATTTATAGTTCTGATGCTCTAACTATTGCCAAAAAAATAATACTAAGGATTAGAGAATTATGGGGGATAAATCTATCTGAGATTAATAATAGTCTTAATTGGAAAGATCACATATTATCTGATCCTTATATGCATCTCCTAGAATCTTCCTTATTTTGGGAAGAAATCAATAAAAATTCAGGAAAGAATAAAGATATTATTTTTTGTAATAATTTTTCAAACGAATTGATTAACTTAACTTTAGATAAATTTATTAATCCAAATACAAGTTTTGTCCATGAGGCAATTCAAAATAAATTTTTTAAAAAAAGATTTAAAAATCCATTAGAATCAAAAATATTTCCAGGTCACCAATATGAGTGGGGGACTCTTATTTGTTCATACGGTATTAATAAAAAATCAGAGTATTATTACAATCTGGGTTCAAAAATTATAAGAGATATTGAAATCTTGGGTTTAGATAAAAAAAGGAATATTATAATAAATGAAATAAATAAGGATTTTGAAATTACTGATAATTCCTTCAAGCTTTGGCCTCAGACTGAGCGAATTAAAGCATGGGCTTTAATATTAAAAAACAATAAATTTAAAAAAGATGCCAAAGGAGATTTCAAAAATTATTTATCCTCTTTAAAAGGATTTTCAACATTTATAGATAATGACTTTGAAGGCTGTTGGAAAGAAATATTGTCGCAAAATGGTTCTTCTATTAAAAACAATGTAAAGGCGAGCAGTTTATATCATATTGCCAGCGCGATAGATCTAATAAATGATCTGAATAAAGACTTATAAAAATTTCTTAAAAATTACCTGCTTATCATTATAGTATTTAAAAATATTATTTATCAATATCCGCATGAAAAAGTTATTTAACTACAATTCAAATATTTTATCTTTTCTAATAAAAAATACTCTTTATTTATTTATTGAATTAATCATTATATGCATATACGCAACAAAATTATTATCACTTTTAATCAAATCAAATTTATTCTCGAAATTTAGTAATAGTAAAAAGATACAGACAAAAAGAAATTATTTAAAAATTATTATTTTTAAATCTGGTAATCTAGGAGATCATCTAATTGCAATAGATTGTTTAAATTTTATACAAAAAAAATATGATGTCAAAGCCGCATGGATAATTTGTAAAGGTTCATCCAAATATAATGATCTTGTAAAACTTGGAAAATATCACAATGTTAATATTTATGATTATTGGGATTTCCTAAAATTAATTCCTGAAATATCGAGGGGTAATTTTATAATAATAGATACTCAACAAAAATTTAGACTGGCACTTTTAATAAGTTTTTTAAAAGGGGATAATATATTTATTAGTTTAAAAAATAGTTTTATAGATAATTTTTTAAAAAGATATTTTCGAAATATTAGGATATTAAAATACAATGAAAATAATCTAGAGGGGAAAGTTTTATTTGATCTAATAACTTCAGGTATTAATGCAATTAGAGAAATTAATATAAGTAATAAAGAAAAAGATTATCTTTTTAATATTTATCAAAAAACTTTTTTAAAAATATCAGTTCCAAAAATTAATAATGGTTTTTTAAGTTTTCATGATGGGGTTATTAAGAAATTCTCTAATAAAAAACAATCTATATATTTGTATTATGGAACTTCAGGAAAAGCAATTCATAGATTAGCTCCATTCAATTGGTTTAAAGGATTGTTAAGAGATCTAATTGAAGATTTTAATATTTTTTTAGTAGGAGGCAAAAGTGAGATCGCATTGATAAATAACTTAAATTCAGAACTATATTCAAGTTCTGAATTAATAAATAAATTTAATGTTGAGGAGTGGTCTGTAATATTAAGTAATTCGAAATATAAGCTTCCTCTTTTGGCTTTTGACGGAGGATTTTCGCATTTATACGGAATTCATTCACCATATTTGTTTCAAATATTTTGTAGTAGCAACTCAAATAAGTGGAGAAACAAGTCAAATAAGGCATTTGTATATGACTGTTTAGAAGGGGGGTCTCCAAATTACAAGCCACATTTATTCAAAGTACCTGATTACTGTAAATATGCGGAAAAAGCTTGGGAGGAAACTCATCCAAATTCTGTTTCATTAAGTTTTCGTAAATGGGTAAAAAAATTAAAAATAAATAATTAGTTTTTAATAAAAAAATGCCTTTCATTAAACTTATTTTAATTAACATCGAATTTAAATACTTTTCGGGGAAATTTAATATATTTCATAATTGCAATTTATTTATTACTGGTAAATTTTTTTAAAATTAGATATTTATAATTGAAAACAAATACTTTTTAAAAGAACTAATTCTATATTTTTCTTTTTGTATTAAAAAAATGTTCAAAAGACTACTGAGTAAAAATCCTATTGATATTTTTGATAAGGGATCTGAAAGGATTTATTCAATATTTAGTGCTATACCAAAAAGACGAAAATTAGTTTTTGAAGATTATCTCAAGGAAATTAGATCCGACTATAGTTCAGATAAAACTCCTCAACTTATTATCGCAATTGATGATTTATCTAGTTTAGGGCTTAATAAAGATGAATTAGATATGGGAGGTAATGAAAATGGTGAAATTATAAAATCATTTGATCATTTATTAAAAAACAAATTAAAAATAACAGCTTTTACCATACCAAATCCATGTTTTAAAAAATCATCTGAGAATATTAGTAATTATTTTAAAAGAGAAAATTTTAAACTTTCAGATAGTATTATCAATTGGTCTTTAGAAAATAAAATAGAAATAGCTCAGCATGGTTACAAGCATATAAGAACAGGTAGAAGAGGATATGCAAGATCTATGGAATTCGAATGGAAAGATTATGAAACTATTAATCAAGAAATTATTCAGGGACATAAATTAATCCTAAAAAATCAAGTTCAAATTAACGGATTTAAACCTCCAGCCTGGAGCATTGGTCAATTGAATGGTAAATATGAACTTATAAATGCCATTCTAAAATTGAACTTATTTAGTTACTGTTCACTTTCTTCTCCTAACAACGGTTTAAATTACAAAAATTATTCTGCAAGTCATATCCATATAAAAAGAATAGAAAGAAATAAAAAATCAATCAAAAACATTCCTCAAAATATATCTATTATTAGCCCTCTAGAGCAAAGCAAGGAACTAATTAATATTATTTGCGAAAAAGGCGGAATAGTATCTATTCAATCTCATGCTTGTCTTAACCCAAAAATAATAGCAGATGGCTTAAGCTTAAGCCATTGCGAAAGGATTATTGAATTAAGTGATTACGCTATTTCTCAAGGTGCTAAAATTATATTTGCTAGAGAAGCAATTTGAAATATATCATTCAACCCTTCTTGAATAATTATGGAGGAGCAGAAAGGAAGACTTATATTTTGGCAAAAGAATGTAAAGCTAATGGAATTGATTTTAAATTAATTACTTGGAGATTTAATAAGAAAATTTATAGGGAATATAAAATTAAAAAAAATATAAAAATCATTAATGCACCTAATTTGAGTTTCTGGATATTGAAAACAATTATCTACATAATTTCAAAAAAAAGAAAAAAGCAAATTTTTGCAATGAATTATCCTGCCAATATAATTGCTGGAATTCTTACTTTTATTTCATTTGGAAATATTAAATCTATTTGGATGTGCAATGAAGTCAGTTCAGCATTAAATAATAAAAGAAGAAACATATTCAAAAAAATAACTTTCACTTTTGGAGAATATCTAAGCATATTTTTCATCAATACTATTTTTGTAAATTCAAAAACAACTTACAATACCCTTAGAAAAGAATATTCAATAAAAGCCAAAAAAATAATTTATTCAGGGATAGATCCAAAATATTATGAAAATATTTTAGGATCCTTAACAAAAAAGAAAAATATTAAAAAAGATATAAACTTTTTGTATCTTGGAAGGATTGAAAAACATAAAGGAATTGACTTAATTTTAGAGATTGCCTTAAAAAATAAGGATAAGAATTTTTTAATAGTTGGCCAGGGTAACTATTTAGAAGAATTTAGAAAGAAGACAAGTGATATTGAAAATATATCTTTCTATGGAAGATGTGATGATAAACAAAAAATAGAACTAATTTTAAGAAGTGAATTATTTCTATTTACCCCTCCAAATGAGCCCCTTGGCGTAGTTGTTATGGAGTCAATTTATCTTGGAACCAAAGTTTTAGCCTTCAACAAAGGCGGTCCCTCTGAAATCATAAGAAATGGAATTGATGGTTATTTAGCAAGTACAAAAGAAGAATATATTAAAATTGCTTGTGATTACAAATTTATTATTCAAAATAATGATTTAAGCAAGATATATATTGATGAACATTTTAATGAAAAAAAAATGGTTGAAGCAATGATTGAAGGATGGCATATTTAGATCTTATTTTTAGCTCGTTACTGTTAAGAAATTTTTTTAAATTTTTACTTCAATTTGACTTGGTAGCAATAACAAGCATACTAATGCTGATATGGATTACTATTAAAAATAAAATAATAACTTCCTACAATTATATATTCTTAACTTTTATATTTTTGTTGCCAATAACATCAATATTAGGTTACTTTGCATTATCCAATACAATATCATTAACAGACAAAGAAGTTCTTACAAGAATAATTTTTAATAGTTTAAATATATTTCTAAGTCTATTTTCTCTTTACAAAATATATAGTTCTAAATTCTACAAATTTAAAATTAATTTTTCATATTATTTATTAATATTTATACTAATTATTGCATTTTTACAATTTTTATTTCCAATAATAGACAATCAAAGTTTTATGTGGTTATTTAATACAAATGAACCAGGTGTAATGAAATTATCTCTCAGAGGTTTTTCTAATGAAAGCGGAATTCTTTGCCAAAATATAATTTTATTATTATTAATCGAAGAAAAGTTTAATACTATTACTAATCCAAAAAGATTTATATATTTATGTGCATCATTTTTCACAAATAGTACACTTTTTTTACTTTTACCAATCTTTTACATAATGAAAAGAATTAAGAATATAAAAATGTCAATTTTTTCCATTATTATTTCTCTAATTTCTGTTTATATAGCTATAACTTTTAATATTTTTTCATTATTTGAAAAAAGTACCTTATTTTTTTCAGGTGGTGGTGACTCAGATCTTGGCGGAAGATATCTCAGTAATGCATTAATTATTAAAAATATCTTAGATTTTAATTCAATAAATCAGATTCTTTTTGGCAATGGTATTGGTTCTTACCATAGTATTTTGGAGAAATATTTGTATGATTCAGGATTTATTCCATTTTCATTCATAAAGGATATTCCCTATGACTATGGCGGGTCTGATTTTCTTATATTTTTTAACGATTTTGGTTTAATAGGTATGATTATATTTGCTTTTATTATTTGTTTATTTGTAAAATTTAAAAACAGAATATGGGATTTAAAAATAAAGACAAATATATTATTCTCATCAAGAATAATATGTTTACTTTTATTAATAAAAGGTCTTGGTCTTTATTCTCCATTTTCATTGTTTTTATTAGTAATAGCATTTATATGAAGAGAATATTATTAGTAAAAATAGGTGCTATTGGTGACACAGTTGATAGTGTTTGCTGGCCAGAATTACTAACTAAAGAAGGTTTTTCTATAGACTTCATTACGAATAAAGGTACAGAAATAATTTGGGGTCATAATAAATTTATTAAAGAATTATTTATTTTAAAAATACCATCTTTAAAATCTATTAATTCTATAAAAAACTTCTTAAAGTTTATTTTTTATTTTAAATTTAAAACTATCAATAAAAAATATGATTATATATTTATTTTTAATGCAAACTTAAATCTAATAAGAATTATTAGTTTACTTAATTTTCAAAGGGTTTATCATTTTTCTCACTTCAATAAGAATTCCAAGTGGACCCAAAAAATAAGGACAGATATTCAAAGGACAAGACAAGAAGAGCATCTATTAAAACGCGCTGGATTAAAAATAAAATCTCCAAAATCTTTATTACTTAATTTAAAAGAGTCGCCAGTTGATTTTAAGATAAATTTTAAAAATAGAATTATCGCCATCGCAGTTGGAGGAGGGAATCCAATCTCTAATGCCAATGCAAGATCTTTAACTAAAGAATTTTTATTTAACTTTATCAAAGCCCAAAATAAAAGTACTAGTATTTTTTTATTAGGAAAAGGAAATTCTGATTTAGAAAGAGTGGCTTCTTTAAAAGATTTAATTTCAAAGAATAAAATAGATTTGGAAATTGAAATAATAGATCTTATAGATAAATTATCATTAAATCAAGTTTTTTTTCTTTTAAAAAAAGCGAATATTTTTATAGGAGGAGATACTGGCTTATCTAAACTAGCAGCAGCCTCTGGAGTTAAATCTTTAATTTTATTTGGGCCTACATCACCAATGCTTGCAGCACCTATAGGCAAGAATGTAATCTCTTTGGATACGAGTTACTCCTGCAAATCTTGTTATGCGCCTCAAGAGGGTACTTACTCTACGATGTATTCCTGCGAAGATATTGGTTGCATGAAGTGGCATGATGATAAGATTTCATTAATAAATAACATAATAAATGAAAAATAATACTGTATTGACAAATGGTTGTTTTGATATTTTACATGTAGGTCATATTCAATTATTTAAATATTGTAAGTCTTTAGCTGAGGAACTTATAGTTTTAGTTAATAGTGACGAATCAGTTAAAAGTCTTGGCAAAGGAGTAAATAGACCAATTAATACTCAATCAGAAAGATACGAATTACTAACTTCAATAAAATATATTGATAAAGTCATTATTTTTGAAGAAACTACACCATGCGAATTAGTTGCCAAAATAAAGCCAAATTTTTACGTTAAAGGAGGAGACTATATAATAGAAAATTTGCCCGAGAGTAAAGTAGTAAAAAAATACGGTGGTCAAATTCGAATATTTAAGCACACAGGACATTCAACGACAAATCTAATAAGGAAAATTAATGATAATTAAAAATTTTGAACCAATAAACGTCAACAAAAAACTACTTATAGCAGATCGCGACGGCACTTTAAATATTGATAGTGGCTATCCTCACAAAATTGAAGACTTAACCTTATTAGATTACGTGATTAATAATTTAAAAAAATATGGATCTTTATTTAATTTGGCTATTGTTACTAATCAATCTGGTATAGGTCGTGGGTATTTTGATATTTCAGATACACTAGACTTTAATTATGAGTTAGTCAGAAAACTAAAGAATATTGGAATCAAAACAACCTTAATAATT